>Ga0114956_1000328_pt1 | contig 32777 bp, 28 predicted proteins | sample MaitaG_FD_87304 | JGI IMG/M metagenome (GOLD analysis project Ga0114956, IMG submission 87304) | Marine algal microbial communities from Maine, USA - Maine_Asex2 metaG | ecosystem: Host-associated > Algae > Red algae > Unclassified | place: Maine, USA | collected 2015-01-05
GATTGTTCGATCCCGGCGATGTCTGTTTAAAGTGATTTCACAGTAATCTTCTTGAAGACAAGCAAACCGTTTTCACCCTGAATACCAATGTGTCCTGAATTTTTCTTGATCTCTTGAGCGGTACTGATCAATTTGCCATTGAGGAAAACTTTCATCAATTCTCCCTCGCAAATAATTTTGAACGTATTCCATTTTCCGGTAGGATTGTAAGCGCGCTTCAGCACGTCTTCAAAAAACTGTTCTTGATGTGGAGGAGCTCCGTAGGGGATGAGATGCCCCAGCGGATATTCACCAGCGAGGGTATCCCTGCACTGCACCTGATAGCCTTCAGTGGGCCAACCGCCTTCTTCGGTGGAGCTCTCTGGACCTGTGCGCACAAAGATGCCGGAGTTGGCACCAGGCTCGAGAAATTTGAATTTCATGATCAAGGCATAGTCTGTATATTCCCCATCTGATCTGAGCCAGCCTGTGCCTCTGTTTACGGTAAGCAATCCATCTTTTACCGAAAACTGGCCATCGCTCTCAATAGACCATCCGGTGAGGTCTTTGCCATTGAATAGTTTTTCCTTTTGTGCAAAAGTGCTTTGGAGGGTTAGTCCCAGAAGTATCGTGATCAGTATCGTTTTCATTGCATCGTTTTTGTAAATGTATCGATTTTGAGGATGATCATCCATGCAATAGATCGATGGCTTGGTTGATCACCCCAGCATCTCACCCGAAAATGCAAAAGGCAATATATCGAGGACATCCTCAAAGACCAAAACATCACCACTGGATCCTTGCAAAATAATCCGAATGGGTGACCCTTGACGATGTCTGAATTCAGAGAGAATTTGTCGGCACGACCCACAGGGGAAAACCGGCTGATCTATATTCACATTTACATGCGAAGCAGTCACCGCAATGGTCGCAATTGGTTCACCAGGATGGCGAGCTCCGATGGTGGAGAGCACATTTTGCTCGGCGCAGACACATTGACTAAAAGCTGCATTTTCCTGATTGCTGCCTTGTTCGACTTTTCCGTTTGCAAGACGCACAGCAGATCCTACCTGAAACTTGCTGTAGGGAGCGTATGCTGTTAGCAAGGCGCTTCTGGCAGCCTCGAGCAACACATGATCAACCTCTGGGAGCTCCTCATGCGTGGTGTAGCGCTCGTAAACAATGCTGTATTCGTTTTTCACTGCCCTCGAAAGTAAGGAAAGTCAATCCGTATCTTCGGGCTTTGTGAGAAAAACGACTGCTTGAAAGATTTTTTCAAATTCAACTTAAGGCACTTATCCAGCGATGCTGCCATCGCCTTTCAGGGCACTGCGTTGGCCCGACAAGCTGCCGCACTTGTCGCCAGCGTGATCCTGGTAAAAGGCGCTTTGTCGCAAGGTGAGGTGGGGTTGTACGAGGAGTGGTTTTATTTAGGAGCGATTTTGACCTTTCTCATCATCTCTGGGGTGGTGCAAGCCTTTGCAGCCAGCTATGTCACTAATATAGGTCGATCCCTGATATTCCAGACCTACTGGATACTCATGTCGGTTTTGGGAGCCGCAGCTCTGGTGATATTCTTCTTGTCACAGACCCTTATTCCTTTTCTGTGTGGGGTGGATGAGATTCCTAAATTGGGCAAGGTAATGGTCTTCTTGGTGTTGCATTTTGGAGCCGCTTTAGTGCCGTACTACCTACTGGTTTTGGATCGAGCAAAGACCCTGCTGACTTTCGGACTCTGTTATTTCGTTGGCATGGTCCTGGCCGTAGCATTGGGAGTGAGCAAGGGGTCAGGCCTTGATCCATTGCTGGATGCCCTGCTATGGTTTGCCGTGCTTGAACATATTTATCTGGTTTACTTGGTAAGCAAAGAAGGTGCCCTGCGATTTGAAAACTCGGTTGCTGCAAAACTAATTCGACGGGCGCTGCCCCTGGCAGGATACAGTTTTCTCGGAGCGCTGGGATTACTCTTTGATGCCTGGCTGGTCAATCATTCTTTTAAGGATCTCGAGGTATTTGCCATTTTTCGATATGGTGCAAGAGAGTTGCCGGGGGCGTTGGCTTTGGCAGGAGCATTTAGTGCCGCCATGTTACCTTTTTTTAGTAGTGCATTGAGAGATGGCGTAGTGGGAGAGGGTGCCTTGAGATTGCAGCGCGGTTCTTCCCGACTTATGCACGCTTTTATGCCGCTCTCAATCTTGCTGATGCTCTTGAGTCCATGGCTATTCACGACTATTTACAATGATGCCTATCTGCCGAGCGCGGAATTATTTAATATATATTTATTGCTGATGTTGGTGCGTTGGATTTTCGCACATACGATTTTGATTGCCCTGGAGGAAGAGAGATTATTATTACTTATTTCGCTGGTGGAGTTGGTCATAAATGTCGTGCTGAGTATTTGGTGGATGAGGCTATTTGGATTGGTGGGTATTGCGTACGCAACGGTGGTGGCCTATGCATTTGAAAAATTGATGATGGTTTTATTTTTGAAACGTAGACATCAAATATCTGCATCAAGTTATTTTCAGATTTCTTGGTGGGGTTTTTATGCGTCGCTTCTCATCGCCTCTTTTCTGGTGGCCAAATTCTTCATTCTTCCGTGATGGATGACGGGGTCCTACAGGAGCTGGAAAAAATGGCTCGGGCGCAATTGCAGGAACAGCATGCGCCTGGAGAAGTGGAGGCACTGCTGCGAATATTGAGAGAGGATTTTTGGCTCACCTCGAAGATCGCTCTACCTGCTCGCAGCAAGGATTATCAGTCTGCGCTGGCTCGGGTGAGGGTAGGGGAACCCGTGCAATATGTCGTGGGCTCTGCACACTTTTTTGGTCATGATTTCAAAGTAGACCCGAGTGTCTTGATACCCCGACCTGAGACGGAAGAGCTGGTGCAACTTGTGATCGAATCTTCAACGGCCTATTCAGCGCCGGTTATTCTAGACGTAGGGACAGGCTCGGGATGTATTGCCATTTCGTTGGCCAAACAACTTCCGCAAGCTGTGGTTGAAGGCTTGGATGTTTCTGAAGAGGCACTAAAAATAGCGCGGCTGAATAATATTCAAATGGGTACAGCAGTGAATTTTACTCAATGTGATTTTTTGGATGATCGATCCTGGATGGAATTTGACGAATACGATATCATCGTTTCGAATCCGCCCTACATCCTCAAGTCTGAATCACATCTAATGAATACATTGGACCATGAACCTCACCTGGCTCTATTTGTAGATTCGAAAATTGGAGTCGAACAGTTCTATAAGAAATTAGCTTTGTTTGCGGAAACTCATCTTCTGCCAGGTGGACAGCTTTTTTTAGAAATCAATCAATACAGTGCTCCAGAAATCAAAGACTGTCTAGCGCAACATGGATTTCATACTGAGCTCTTCCAAGATATGCAGGGCAATGATCGGATGTTGAAGTGTTGTATTGCAAAAGAGGATTACCGTTGACTTAAGTCATCGGTTAGCCACCCCCAGATGCCTTCACATCCGTATATCCTTTTTCCTGGAGCAATTTCATCACCTTGTCACGCTGGCTACCCTGGATGATGATTTCGCCATCCTTGGCAGCGCCCCCAACGCCGCACTTGCTCTTGAGAAACTTTGCCAGCTCGGTGAGTTGCAAATTGGTGCCTCTGATTCCCTTGATGATCACTGCGGCTTTGCCTCCTCTGCGCTTGCGATCGATCCAAACGCGTACAACATCATCTTTTGCTTTTGCCATTTCTAAGGTATCATCATTTGTTACGTTTAATCCAGCAAAGAGGCCGGCCATGGTATCCTTGCTGGTCGAATAGACCAGCGCATCCTTGTCTGATTTATTTTTCTTCGCCATCGACTTTTCGTTTCCAGTTGTCGTTTATCATCCGCAAAACTAACATACCCAATCCAGATAATGAAGCCGGAGAATTGACCATGATAATTACTCCGGTGCGAGTCTCCGGTATAAACTGCATGTTCGCTCCGTGGCCGGTGGTTTTGCCGCTGTGCAAATAGATGTCATAATATTTCTTGTTGCGAAATAGGTGCCAGCCATCAGCCACCCAAGATCTTTTGGCATTTGGGATCTTCGTATGAGGCACCAGCAGATTTTGAAAAGATGATGCTGGATGAGTATTTAAGTTTGTTTGCAAGTACATTGCCAGATCGGAAATTGATGCGCGCATCCCCTCCGAGCCTGCAAACGAATTGAATCTCCATGGAGTGGTTTTTCTGCCCGCTCGATCATAGCCATTCTCAAGTTTCTCAGGGTTGTCGAAGTAACTGGAAATCATGGAAAAATCACTGAAGATGTGTTCTTGCATCAAGTCTGTAAATGGCTGATCTGTGATTTGCTCCAATATTATTTCAAGCAAGGCAAAATTGGTATGAGCGTATACGTATTTATTTTGCTTGCGGGGATTGATCTCGAGCTGCCCCAGGTATTCGAGCAGATCCTGCCTGCCATAGTGGGCATATCGATCATTTATCGTTTGTTCAAAGCGGGCAAGATTGGAAGGAAGGTTTTGCAAGCCACTGGTATGGGTCAAGAGCTCTTTGACCGTTATTTGATTTATGGAAGGTGGTATGTCCAATTGCAAAGATCCCAAGTCAGCGATGGGGGTGATATCAAATTTTTCCAGGATTATTTTTGCCAGGTGTGCCGTAAATACTTTGGTGAGTCCCCCAAGTTCGAAACTGGCGAGAAAGAGCGAATCTTGTGAAACGTCTTCGTACTCCCCGAAGCCCATTAAATAGATTTCTTCTCCGTCGATGATGGCCATAACGATTCCGGGAATTTCTTCAAAGGAGATATCCGTGTCGTTGTTGATGATTTTCTGTACTTCCGCTTTGACGGCATCTACTTCCTGAGTGTAAGTACTTGGTACAAGCAGAAGACCAGTGCAGAAAAAGAATAGTACGAATCGTTTGTATTCCTGGGAAAGGTGACGTAGGCAACCACTAATCCGCATGTATTACCGCTAATTCTGAGTTTTTAATAGAGACTTCTTTTTTTATTTTTGGCAACCACTTGCTTTCACTTGCCAGCGTGTCTGAGATCTTCTGGTGGTAATATACTTCAAACCATGTTTTATGACTAAACTGAGATACGTTCGCATACGCAATCTGAGAGTGAAGCACTAGCTTCAAGAGAAATTCTTCTTTTGGCTTCCGATGATTATTGAGTATTTGGCTCAGCACGACAGGTGTGATATTTAGGTCTTTTGCAAATTTGTTGCGACGATCATATAGTGTGTCCACGTAGTTTGAAAGAAAATGACTGAATGCATTTTGCTCCTGAATTACGGGCTCTTTGAGATACTCCTCGATACGAAATTTTAATTGCAAGAGCTTTGCCTTTACTATTTGATTGTTCGGGAGACTTTCCAGTTTTTCTAGTCTGGACTTGAGCAATTGTTTGCCATCTTTTCGTTTTTGCTCGTCCGAACTGTACCTTGAATCGACACCAAAATCGGGATACTCGGATTTAAGGATTCTTTTTGTATTAGACTTTGTCATATCTCTGAATAAGTTCCAGTATTTCCTTGATTTCAATACTGAGCGTAGTCCCAGTTACATTCATTCCATATTTTGATATATAGTGTTGGACGATTTCGGATTTAGGTTTCAAAGAGACACACGCCAGTCCTGCGAAATCTTTCACTGCCTCTTTAGCTACATATGTGAGAAGATTGGCTGCAATGTTCTGATAATTTTTCTCTCTACCGCGATTCTCTCTTGAAACAGTTAGAAGTCTAATGTGAATTCTATATTCTTCTGGCATACGTTGAAAGGAGACGAGCCCAAGAATATCATTGCGATCTTGAATGGTAAGTTTATATATTTCATATTCTTGCTCTGCTTTCCAATCAAAGAAATACCTGTTTTCAGTGAGCAGTTCGAAATCATCTTCAGTCGCTACGGTAATCCTACTGAGTAACCTCGAATCATCTGCTACCTTGATCAAGAACACAACGCTAGTCTTCCAACATTAGTTTACATAATACGTAAATAAATTGGATTCGTTTGTCACCGGAGCTAAAGCATTAGACGTTATTATCATCCCCCTCCCCAATCTTCGTATCCTTCATGGCATCAATCAACGAATGATCCATGGCAGTGTGCGCCAAAGGAGTCGCGTACTCATTGAGCGCCGCAATCGCAGCTTCGATTTTGTTTTTATCCCGCGTTGCAATCGTTTCTTTGGCGCCATCTGCCAAACTGGTGAGTTTTTGCAAAACCTCTGGTTCAAAGATCGTTGCATTCTGTTTCACAAACCGATGTGTCGACTGGATAATATGGTTTGCCTCGTTGATCGCTTCGCGTACCGCTTTCTCGGCAATGTCCTGTTGGGCATGTTGCAATGAATCGATCAGCATCTGCGACATCTCTTCGTCAGAAATGCTGTAGGCGCTCTGGATTTCCAAGCTCTGTTTCGTGCCGCTGCGCAGCTCGGTAGCATGTACCTGCAAGATCCCATCTGCATCAAGAAGAAATTTGATCTCTATTTTTGGCAATCCCGCCGGCATGGGCGGTATACCCTTAAGGACGAATTCACCAAGCTTGCGGTTGTCTTCGACCAAGTCCCGCTCTCCTTGAAAAACGGCAATTTTCAGATTTTTCTGACCATCTACGGAAGTGGTGTAATTGCGCCCCACACTGCTTGGTACTTTTGAGTTGCGCGGCATGATCACATCCATCAGGCCACCCACCGTTTCGATGCCGAGAGAGAGGGGAGTGACATCCAGCAGCAACACGCCTTTTTGATTTCCTGCCAGCACGTCGGCCTGGATCGCGGCACCCAGTGCAACTACTTCGTCGGGGTTGAGTTTGTCAAAGACTTCCTTGCCAAAGAATCGGGTCACCGCCTGCCTCACCAACGGCACACGGGTAGAGCCACCGACCATCACGACGTGATCGATGGCAGAGACCTCTAGTTTGGCATCGCTAAGTGCTTGTTGGCAAGAGTCTATGGTTTTCTGGACCAGCGATTGAATCAGGTCTTCAAATTGTGCGCGGGTTAGCGTCAACGTTGTATCGTCCACTACTTCAGAAAACGTATCGCTCTTGCTCAGTTCTTTCTTGGCTTGCTCCGCCAGAAGACGAAGCGCTTGACCCCTGGATTTATCCTCTTTCAGTTCTTCGATGGTCCAGCCATGGTTTTCCATCCAGTGGGAGAGGATCGCCTGGTCAAAATCGTCTCCACCCAGAAAGGTATCGCCATGGGTAGAGAGCACCTCAAAAATCCCATCTTCTACCGAGAGTATCGAAACATCAAATGTGCCTCCGCCCAGATCATACACGGCAATCGTCTGGGCACCTTCGTGGTGTAGGCCGTATGCCAGGCTTGCTGCCGTGGGTTCGTTGATGATTCGCAACACGTCAAGACCAGCAAGACGCCCGGCATCGCGAGTGGCTTGTCGCTGCACGTCATTAAAATAGGCGGGCACGGTGATGACGGCCTTCGTTACGTTGCTCTGAAGCTGCCGCTCCACCCGCTCTTTGAGCTCCTTTAAGATAAGGCTGGAAAGTGTGATGGGGTTATGAAATTCATCACCAACCCGCACTTTGACCAATTCTTCTTCTGCCGTATCAATAATCTGGTAGCTGAAAAAATGACTAAGGTGATCTACATCCTTGTAGCTCTTGCCCATGAGACGCTTTACCGAATAGATAGTGCGTTCGGGTTGCTCGATCAGCATTTGTTTTGCCCGATCGCCCACAATGACTGCTTCGGGATCGGTGTCAAAAAAGATCACCGAAGGCACCAGTGTGCGATCTCCATCCTGATCTGTGACTGCGACCGGCTGTCCATCCTTAATGTAGGCCACCAAGCTATGGGTGGTGCCGAGGTCGATGCCGACGATCACGTCATTGCGTACTATGTTTCCTTCTTTGAGATTAATCGGTATGGTTGCCATATTGAGAATTTACGGGTATTTCGAGAGACCGTCTTTCGTTATCAATCAGGTTCATTACCTTGTCCATTACGACCTTGAACAGCCAGACAGGTTTGATGTTCAGCCTTAACGTATCCGACATTCGTGAACCGAAATATACTATCGAATAAACCGACACTGCTTTTCCTGATCCTTGGCGGATTTTTCCTGACCAATGCCTTGATTGCTGAGTTCATGGGTGTAAAGGTATTTTCTCTGGAGAAAACCTTTGGCATGTTGCCGGCGAATCTTTCTTTTTTCGGACAAGAGGCCCTTTCTTTCAATCTCTCAGCTGGCGTACTGCTTTGGCCAGTGGTCTTCGTGATGACCGATGTAATCAATGAGTATTTTGGCATAAAAGGGGTGCGGATGCTTAGCAATATGGCAATTGCTCTGATTATTTATGCCTTCATTTTCCTGTATTTCGCAATTAATCTATCTCCTGCGGATTTCTGGCCGACCTCTCATATTCTGCCCGATCTTTCAGAAACAGCAAAGAGCGAACTTACCTCCAAGGTAGGTGACTATGACCATGCGTATCGGCTGGTGTTTGGTCAGGGGCTCTGGATCATTGGGGGCTCTCTCGTTGCTTTCTTGATTGGCCAGATCCTGGATGTGTATTTATTTCACCGAATAAAGAGGATCACAGGAGAAAAGAAAGTTTGGCTACGTGCCACCGGATCTACCCTCGGAAGTCAATTGATTGATTCCTTTGTCGTTTTGTTCATTGCGTTTTACATTGGTGCGGGTTGGAGCCTGTCTCTGGTGCTGGCGATTGGCTTGATGAACTACTTGTACAAAGTGGTGATGGCCATAGCACTCACTCCTGCAATCTATTTGGCTCACTTTCTGATTGATCGATATTTAGGCGAAGAGGTGTCTAGTCGGATGAAGATGGAAGCGGCATCTCCTGGTAAAATATGAAAATGACCCTGTTTGATTTTGAAACCGACCCATCGCAAAATCTCCTTCCACAAGATGGAGTGGTAAATTACTACGGAAAGATATTCGATTCTTCTTCCGCCACCAGGTATTATCAAATCTTGCTTGATTCAATTGCTTGGCGCAATGATGAGGCCATAATGTTTGGTAAAAAAATAATTACAAAACGGAAGGTAGCCTGGTATGGTGACAAGCCTTTTAAATACACGTATTCAAAGACGACAAAAATGGCCCTGCCCTGGACCAAAGAATTGTTGGAGCTGAAATCAACAATCGAACAAAAATCATCCGAAACATTTAATTCCTGCCTCCTGAATCTTTACCACGATGGCAGCGAAGGCATGGCTTGGCACAGTGATGGGGAGAAAGACCTAAAAAAGAATGGAGCAATCGCCTCCGTAAGTTTTGGCGCTGAACGAAAATTTGCCTTTAAGCACAAGGAGACAAAAGAAAAAGTGGCGCTGGTTTTGGAGCATGGCAGTCTCCTGATTATGAAAAGTGAAACCCAACATCACTGGTTGCATCGACTACCACCGACCAAGCGGATTAATCAACCGAGAGTAAATTTGACTTTTAGGACAATCCAGTCTCCATCTGGAGATATTTGCGCAGACTCTACCCACTCCAGTTCAAACACATCCATCGATGTAAATGGAATTTTTTCTTGAGCTGAAATATCAGCCGAAAAAAATAAAACCTAAAAAACAATTACTGAAAAAAGCTTCATATTTAATCCCATGTGACAAATGATCATGCACCTAAAATTATCAATTCTCCATTATCAATTCTCCATTATCAATTCTCCATTCTCAATTCTCCATTCTCAATTATCCCTAGTATTTCCAGCTAGTCAAATCCGCTCCCTCCGGAGCATGTTTCTGCACATCCTCCGCTGCCCATTTTTTAATAAACATGGAGTGGTAGCGCAGGCGGCTGATGTGGTTGGGCTGGGTGTGGTCTCCATTCCAGCAGTGTTCTGCCCGATCGCCATAGTCTACTTCACCATCGTAAGCAGGGTCTGTCAATTCCTGCAGTATGTCTTCCGTGAGGTAGACTGCATTATTTAAATAATAATTATCCATGTCGCCGCAATAGATATGAATTTTTCCTGCCCAGTCTTTTCCGTGTTTATCCCAATCGCGTTTTAAAATATGGGCGAGGTCATAGTTTTCTTTCCAGTGATCCGCAATTTCAGGATTTATTTCACCGGTTATTCTATCCCAAATACGTGCTGGATATCCGTCGGCTCCCACTGGAGAATAAACCGCTTCCCAAATATCCCACTGCTGGCCGGATCGACCCTTCGTGCCAATGGCGAGTTCGCGAAGATTCATTTCGCGCAAGGTAGAGTTGACATTGCCCAAATAATCACGATGCCCGGCGCGCTCAGTCTTCTTAAACTCGCTGGGTAAGAAATACGCGTTTTCATCTTCGTATAAATTGACCAGGCAATACGCACGAAAATCAATGGGGTCTGGGCATGCTGCATAGCAAGTGCCATACTCAGTGGGGTACTTTACTTGCACAGCGAGAGCTTCCCAGCCTCCCGTCGAACCACCATAAACAAAACGTGACCAGCCCTCGCCAATGCCCCGAAATTGCTCCTCGATGTACGGAATCAATTCGTAGGTTAAGGCATCGCCATAGGGGCCAATATTGTCACTATTTACCGCATAACTGTCATCGTAAAATGGATTGGCGTGTTGGATAGTAACGGCGATCACTCGAGGAAAATCCGGCCCTGTCCATTGCTTGTAAAAGTCATACTGCTCTTCCTGGACAATTTTATTGTAGCCCTCGACATTAAAACGTGCACTAAAATCTGGTTTAAGATCAGGATCGGGTGGGGTAGTGCGCCAGCCGCCAAAGTCAGCTGGAAAGTGGCCGTGCATAATGGCCAGCGGATATTTGGCATCGGGATGATCTGCCCATCCCTCGGGGAGTAAAACATGCGCTCCGAGAAACATGTCTCTCCCCCAGAAATCGGAGAGTAGCTCAGACCGAATGCGGATGTGCTTGACGTACTCGGTATCTTCCGGCGGCGTGATTTCTGGAATGATTTGATCCGCAACAAGTTCGATGGGATCCGTGCCATTTGCCGTAATACGAATCATTTTGGGAGTGCTGTAAATATTACCCGGTTTGCGGTTCCACTGCTGGCCTTCGCCTTTCTCGGGTGGCAGCAAAAGCACGCTGCCGTCTTTTTTGTGAAAATATTCGTAGCGATTTACCAATACCTGTACCTGGTAATCTCCAGGTGGGATGTCGTTCAGCCTTTCGAGGGGATAGCCATACGCATCAGGAGCGAATTGGTAGTCTTTATTCGTACTCCAATGCTCGACGTCGGCGCCAAAGAGGAGCTGGGTCTGTGGGCCATCGGAAATCTGGAATCGAGGCTCTCGATCGGTATTGGTAGATAGCATGACGAGTACCCGACCCTGCAATGTGTCTTGCTCAATGAGGTTATTTGTGACTGAGATGGTAAACGATGGCTGGGCAGAAAGCAAGACGTGGCAGGAAATAGAGAAGACGAGGCACGAAAGGAAGAAGCGCATGATGTGAAATATTGATGAGTTGTAGTCGAATATAGGAAAGTACCTACACCAACCGCAGATCCAGGGTGTTCGGGAAATCTTTGCTACGAGGCACCTGGATGATGTCTATTCCTTCCTTTACATCGGAATGCGTGCTAAAGGAAGTTGTCGGTGCATTTGGTATTTGGTTGCTGATCAGGCTCACCTGCTTTGGGCTATGATTAAAATCCCAGAAACGAGTGGCTCTGCGACTTTCGGCTTCGAGACTATTCACTGGAAAGGTGTCAAAGCTTCGACCACCAGGATGCATGACGTGGTACACGCAACCGCCGATTGATCTCTGATTCCAGGTATCGTAAAGGTCAAAGACGAGCGGAGTATCAACTCCGATAGTGGGGTGCAGTGCTGAGGGTGGAGCCCAAGCCTTGTAGCGAATCGATGCGACAAATGTTCCCTGCTGATCTGTTTTTACGAGGGGAATATTGGTGTTGTTGCATAGGAGGTAGTAGCGCTCGGGCTCAAAATTTTCGACCATGACTTCGAGCCGTTCTACCGAGGAATCGACATACCGTGCGGAGCCCGCACTCGTCATTTCTTCGCCCAATACGATCCAGGGCTCAATGGCTGATCTCAAGATAATTTGAGTACCAGCGATTGTGACGCGACCAAGTTCCGGAAATCTGAAATCGAGAAACACATCAAGCCACTGAGGATCAAAAGCAATACCACGGGTATTTAAATAATTTACGACCTCAAGCATATCTGTTTTGACCCAATGGTGGATCATGAACCGATCATGCAGCATATTTCCCCAGTGAATCAGTTTCATCTGATAGGGTTCTTTCCAGAAGGCAGCAACCAGCGCTCGAATGAGTAAGAGTTGCACCAGACACATGTCATGATGTGGTGGCATATCAAATCCGCGCAGTTCCAATATACCCAGACGACCGGTGCTCGAATCAGGACTGTATAATTTATCAATGCAAAATTCTGCCCGATGGGTATTGCCCGTGAGGTCGGTAAGTAAGTTTCGGAAAAGACGGTCTACCATCCAAAGGGGGGGATTGTCGTGTCGCTCCAACTCCGCAAAAGCAATCTCCAACTCATATATCTGGTCAGGTCTCCCTTCGTCAAATCTGGGGGCTTGGCTGGTAGGTCCAACAAAAGCCGATGAAAAGAGATAGGAGAGACCAGGATGATTTTGCCAAAAGGTGACCATTGAACGTAACAAATCTGGTCTGCGTAAAAGAGGGCTATCTGCCGGAGTTTTTCCACCCAAGGTAATGTGGTTGCCACCTCCAGTGCCAGTATGCCGACCATCAAGCATGAACTTGTTCGTGCCAAGCTTGCTTGCTTTTGCAGCAGTGAAAAGATGATCATACACCTGTCTTATTTCTGTCCAACTATCTGACGGATGGACATTCACTTCGACCACACCAGGGTCAGGAGTCACTGCCAGCTTTACCACGTCTTGATGAAAGGGCGGTTGGTAGCCTTCGATCACGATGGCTTGGTCACACATTTCACAAACAGATTCGAGGTGCTGAACGAGATCAAGAAACGCATTGACTTCCTTGAAGGGTGGCACAAAGACGTGTAGCCGACCCTCAACAAGCTGAACCGATAAGGCAGTGATGAACGTGGCATCACTCAGACCGTCGTTATTGGCCTTGGCAAATGTCCCATATGTGATGAGGTCCTGCGATTTTTCAACGGTGCTGGGAGGCACTTCGATCTCTTCCTCCTTTTTCCCTGCGATGCGATCTAAAGGAAGCCGATAACCCATTTGAGAATTGCCGGGAATGAGGAATAGACGATCACGATTGAGGGTCCATTGGCAAGTCTCCCACGCATCTTTTTTCCAGCGCAGTGGCAATATCTGACCGACCGGTTGCTCAATACCTCTTTCCAAAAGCTGCAGGAGCGTCTTATGCTCGATCGATAAATCTTCGCTGGCGATTGACTCGTGATCTGGGGGTAGGTTAGACTGTTCCCAAGCATAGTAGGCTGCATCTTCGTATGCATCAATGATACAGTCTTCGGCAAGTCCCAAATGTTGAGTCAGTTTTTCGATAAAGTGCCTGGCATCATCTCCGGCGGCGTTGCCTTGTTGCATGGGGTTGGCCAGCCGCGCTGCATTTTTCCAGCAAGGTGACCCATCCTTTCGCCAATACATCGCATATTGCCAGCGGGGTACGGCTTCGCCTGGATACCATTTGCCCTGGCCACAGTGAATTACGCCTTGAGGTGCAAATTTTTCCTTGAGCTTGATTGCCAAGTCATAGGCTAAAATCCGCTTATCATCTCCATCGGCATCGGTATTCCATTGCTCAGACTCCATGTCTTCTTCCGATACAAAGGTGGGTTCACCACCCATGGTGAGACGTACATCTGCAGATTGCAACATCTGATCGACCGCATCTCCAAGAGAATGGATCGCAGCAAGTGCTTTCGGCTGATATGGCTTGGTCACTCGTGGGGATTCCAGAATGCGTTCTACCTCATTAGAATAGCCAAAGGTGACCTCTGCAGGCTCCGTGGCACCAGACAAAGGAGCAGCATCTGAATAGTGTGGCGTTGCTGCGAGAGGGATATGGCCTTCTCCGGCAAAGAGCCCACTCGTGGCGTCCAGCCCAATCCAGCCTGCACCGGGTATGAAAACCTCGGCCCAGGCATGTAAATCGGTAAAGTCTGCGGAGAGGCGCTTCGCGTCATTTTCTCCCTGAAGATCTGGCAATAGCTGCACGAGGTAGCCGGATACAAAGCGAGCTGCCAGACCAAAACGGCGCAGTAGCTGGACCAACAGCCAGGCAGAATCGCGACAAGAGCCCTTTCGTCTTGTGAGTGTCTCATCACATGACTGCACGCCGGTTTCCATGCGAATGGTGTAGCTTATCAGCTGGTTTATATGTTGGTTAATGCTCACCAAAAAGTCGACACTATTTTGGCCAGAATACCCTTGGCAATCTTCGTACAACTTGGTAAGGAGAGGGCCTTCTTCAGAGATGACCAGGTACGGTTCCAGTTGTCGCTCTAGATCTGCCTGATACGTGAAGGGATATCGTTCGGCATATTCCTCAAGGAAAAAATCAAAGGGATTGATGGTTGTCATCTCCGCGATTACTTCCACATCGATGACCAGCTTTTTGACCTTTTCAGGGAAAGTGATGCGAGCTTGAAAATTGCCAAAAGGATCTTGCATCCAATTGATGAAGTGATCTTTAGGAGATACGTTTAGGCTGTAGTGATTTATTCGGGTACGTGAATGTGGAGCAGGACGTAATCGCACGACTTGCGGCCATAGCTTGATCGGTCGATCATAGTCGTAACTGGTCTGGTGTCTTATTGCAATCTTAATGGACATTGGGCCTAAGCTAAAATTATTTACAAGTACGACGTACTGTATTGGTCGGATGTGCGAGAATAAAGTCTGAAAAAATCTCTTGGACATCACAAAATCTGATTGACAAATCAAGACAACTTTCCAAGGACACTACCTGAGTTCAGCCTGATTTCAGTATATTTTGCCCGATGCTCGATCTAGCCAACACATACCAAGCAGCCCCCCATCTCTTTGACGAGGTCGCTGCTGATCTTGCCAAAGATTCCTCTTGCTATGAGCGATTTTTTTCGAACTTGACAGGTACAGATCTAGATACCTTCAAGCGTCTGAATGACGCAGCAAAGATTTCTTTCTTAAATCAAGGGATCACTTATGCTTTGTATACCAATGAAGAGAGCGTGGAGCAGATATTTCCTTTTGATTTAATCCCTCGAATTTTGACTGGAGATGAGTGGGCTGAAATAGAGCGAGGAGTGATTCAACGCAACATTGCACTGAATCACTTTATCCATGATGTGTACAACAAGCAACAAATTATTAAGGACAATATTGTACCGGAATATTTAATTCGAAGTTCGTCGCACTACTGCGACATGATGGAGAATTTTTCTCCGCCGAAGGATATTTATATCCATATCTGTGGGTCGGATCTAATTCGCCACTCCGATGGGAATTTTTATGTACTTGAGGACAATGTAAGAAGTCCGTCGGGAGTAAGTTATGTGCTCACCAACAGAGTGGCAATGCAGCGAGTACTCACTCATTCATTTAAGGAGACCAGTGTCGAAGCTGTTGATAATTATACCAATCAGTTATTGCAATCCCTCTGGAATGTTTCGGGTAGGGAACTGGGAGATATATTCTGTGTCTTACTTACACCGGGCTCCTACAATTCAGCATATTTTGAGCATACCTTCTTGGCGCAGAAAATGGGGATTGAACTTGTGGAGGGACGCGATTTATTTGTCAAAGACGACTACGTCTATCTAGATACCATCGGAGATAAAGTGCGGGTTGATGTAATCTATCGAAGAATTGATGATTCATATTTAGATCCCGAGGTATTTCTGGCCGATTCTCAATTGGGTGTGCCTGGTCTCATGGGTGCATATTTAAAGGGCAACGTGGCAATCGTGAATGCACCGGGTACTGGTATTTCAGACGACAAGGCTGTTTGCTCATTGGTTCCGAAAATGATCAAATATTATTTAGATGAAGATCCGATTATTCCGAATGTGCCCACCTATCTGTGTCACCTTGAGGATGATCTAAAATATACCTTGGAAAATTTATCGAAGTTGGTGGTGAAGCCCGTTGATATGTCTGGAGGCTATGGAGTTTGTATTTGCGATGAAATGACGAAAGCGGAACTGGAAGAGTTGGCTGGAAAAATAAAGGGAAATCCGCGAAATTTTATTGCTCAGCCGAAAATGAGTTTAAGTACTCATGCTACATATATTGAAGATTCGTCAACATTTGAACCGCGCCACATTGATTTAAGGACATTCACCATCTTAGGCGGCAGTGAGCCATTTGTTTTAAAAGGAGGCTTAACACGCACTGCGCTGGTGAAAGATAGTCTTATCGTAAATTCTTCTCAAGGGGGTGGCTCAAAAGATACTTGGGTGATAAAAGATTGAAAATGATTCTGGCACGTGTAGCAGAGAGCCTTTATTGGATGGGGAGAAATATCGAACGCAGTGATCATTGCGTGCGGTACTTGAAAGTACAGTATAATTCTACCCTTGAGCCAGCGATGGCTCAGAACAAAGACTTTGCCCTGCGGTCCATCCTATTTATGGCTGGCACGGATATCAACTCTGGGGAGGCGCTGGATGAGGCCGAGGTCTGGAGAAAGGTACTCTATGATGCATCTAATCCAAACAGCATGTTTAGCCTCGTATGGCATGCGCGTGAAAATGCGCGAAGTATTCGAAATACTATTTCTGCACCACTATGGGAGTCAATAAATCGATGGTATTTGTTTTGTAAGCAAGCCGGACAATTGGGCAGTAACTCCCAAAATATATTTCAGTTTTGCGATGAACTTACTGCACATATTGCACAGACTCGGGCTACGATGTACAATACTCTCTTGCATGGCGATGTATGGCGACTTACTTGTCTAGGTATATACGTAGAGCGCACCCTGCAAGTATTGAGAATCTTACACAGCAAAATTTCGGATAGTGCCATACTCACCAATAATGGAGACAATAAAGCGCTGCTCTTCTATCAATGGACAAATTTGCTCAAGTCGCTCGAGGCATTCGACATACACAATAGTTTATCCCGTGGCCTGACCACTCGAGCGGGCATATTTGAGTTGGTGCTTAGTAATATCCATTTTCCCCGGTCACTTAGTCACTCTACCAGCGCAGTTGAAAAGCATCTGACAAAGATCAGCGTGCGTCCAAGTAATTTTGACGAGATGTCTGGTTGGTACGCTGAGAAGCACGAAGGTTTCCTGGGGTTTTCAGATTTTGAGGATGAGGAGAAAGTAATTGATCACATCGAAGCTACGGATGCTTGGATGCGTGAGGTTCATGACCGGATTGAAAATTTATATTTTCCTCGGAAATAGGTTACTTACCTTCGCGCATTTATTTTTCAGTAAAAGACGAATTTAATATGACGTATTGCTTGGGTATGAAAGTAAAGGAAGGGCTGGTTGCTGTGGCAGATACCCGTATCACATCTGGATCAGAAACCACCACTTCCAAGAAGATCACCTTGCATCACAACGAGCATGGTTCACTATTCCTCATGACTTCAGGGTTGCGATCGATTCGCGACAAGGCTGTGATTTACTTTGAAGAAGTTTTGGAGCTGGAAGGGGGCAAGTTTCAGCGTATGTATCAGGTGGTAAATGCATTCGGAACTCAATTGCGCCGAGTAGCTACAGAAGATAAACAAGCTCTTACTGATTCTGGCCTTAATTTTAATCTGTACACGATTGTGGGTGGCAAGCTTATTGAAGATGATGAGCACAAGCTCTACTTACTTTATCCAGAGGGAAACTGGATTGAGATTGGCAGGGCAACGCCTTATACCATCATCGGTAATTCGGGCTACGGCCAACCGATTTTGAATCGTACCGTTAACTATGAGACTTCACTGCGCTTTGCATTGAAGACTGGATTTCTGTCGTTTGATTCGACGCGAGTAAGCACCAACGATGTTGGTTTTCCACTTGATACGGTCATCTACAATGTAGAAACAGGAGAACTCATCGAAAAGCGCTTTGAAGAAGAAGATTTGCGCGACATTTCAGAAGCCTGGAACAAGAGGCTTACAGATGTGATTCGGGACATACCAGACAAATGGATTGACGACATCAATGATCTGGCTGAAGGGGAAGATGATAAGATGCTCATTTCCGGGCAGCAATAAGTTTCTGCATTTCTCGGGCGGCTATCGGAAAAAGTACGAACTTGATCCTTTATTGTTTCTATCATGATACATCTAGCCGGCACATTTGATTTTTCGAACCCCTATGTTTTGATCATGGGGGCCTCGCTCATCGTCATCTTATCCTATTTCTTCAACATCATAGCAGATCGCACCAATATCCCCTCTGTACTGCTGCTCATTCTCACGGGTATTCTTCTGGAGCTCGCTTTGGGTCACTATGGTGTTTCGCATGGAGAACTCATGTCTTCCCTGGAAATTCTGGGAATCGTAGGACTCATCATGATTGTCTTGGAGGCAGCGCTTGACTTGCAGCTCACTAAAGAAAAACTGCCATTGATTGGAAAGTCTTTGCTCATTGCTCTACTCTGTTTGTTGGCTTCTACCTTCGGTATTGCCCTGGTTATTCAGCAATTTATTGTGATGGAATTTACGGTGGCTATGCTGTATGCCACACCTCTTTCCATCATGTCTAGTGCGATCATCATACCAAGTGTGAGCTCCTTGATCCTGGAGAAGAAGGAATTTATGGTCTACGAAAGTGCATTCTCCGACATCGTCGGAATCATGCAGTTCTACTTCATTATTAGTTTGCTCGAATCAGATGGAGCTACCGCCAGCCTCCAATTTGGTGGAAGCCTGTTGATTACGATAGTCGTTGCTGTGGTTGCTTCCTACGCACTGGTCTTTTTCTTTAAAGATATCAAGGGACACATACGGTTATTTTTGCTGATTGCGATCCTGCTTTTGCTCTATGCCGGTGGTAAATTGTTGCACCTATCCCCATTGCTCATCATTCTGATTTTCGGACTTGCCATGGCAAATCATCGGCGAGCATTTAAGATTTTCAGGAATTCACTGGTTGAAGAGGAGAATGATCCCATCGAAAAAATCGAAAAAGAGTTTCATCTAATTACGCTGGAAACTGCCTTTGTCGTCCGTACTTTTTTCTTTGTCGTATTTGGCATGACGATCGATTTGGGTGCCCTGGTGAGTTGGGATGTGTTTATCATTTCGGCCGCCGTGCTGCTCATTCTGTACGTGGTGCGCTTTGTATTTCTCAGGGGTCTGCTGGGCAAGGATATGCTCCCTGAACTTTGGATCGCTCCGCGGGGTCTGATCACCATCCTGCTCTTTTTCGCCATCCCGGCTGTCTATGAGAATGAGGCGTTTAGCAATGGCATCCTGCTCTATGTGATCATTATTTCCAGCCTCATTATGACGGCTGCGTTGATTGGAGGAAAAGGGCAAAAAGTGGCTGAGGCGATTGATTAAATCCGGTTTTCATACCTAACCTTAGGTATACGCTTTTACAAAGAGTGTGATTGGATCGAGGACCTCAGAAGTATATCTTGCGGGCGATGCGTGATTGTAACTTAGGCGACTTAAAAGCTGGCGAGGCCGGTTGTATCAAAGCTTTTTGTGAATGCGAATTTGCACGGAAGATGCTCTCCATGGGAATTAGTCCTGGTCAGCATCTCAAGGTGATGCGCAAGATGCCACTTGGAGGTAGCCTTTACGTTGCAGTGGCAGATAGAGCACTGGCTCTGCGGGCGAGCGAAGCAAGACAAATCACCGTGACGCGATAGTCTCGTGGATCAAACTCTTCTGACCAAGATAGCTCTCGCGGGCAATCCGAACAGTGGCAAAACCTCTCTCTTCAATTTACTGACTGGCTCCAATCAAAAAGTCGGCAACTATCCTGGTGTGACCGTCACACGTCGTACCGGTCGATTCAAACTTGCTGGTAGAGATCTCCAGCTGGTTGATCTACCAGGCACGTACAGTCTTTATCCAAACTCACTCGACGAGCGAATAGCATGTGAAGTGCTCCTTCAGCCAGACCATGATGACTATCCAGACCTGGTGCTGTACGTGGCAGATGCCAATCAGCTGGATCGTCAACTTCTCTTCTTCTCGCAAATTCAAGATCTCGGATTTCCGATCGTCTTGGTGGTAAGCCTAATCGATACGTTTGAGAAAGCAGGCCATCAGGTGGACCTGGAAAAGCTGGCTCGAGAGTTTGATGTACCTGTCTTTGCGATCAATTCGAAATCCAGTTCTTCGCAGCAGCCGTTTCTAACGTTTCTCGAAGAGAAACTGTCGAGTCGTGATCCGAACAAGCAAAACTTTTACGAGATTCCGGCCGTGTACGAGCCATTGCTTCTTGAAGTTGCACAGAGCAATGATAGAGGGGCATCGGATTACCTTGATTGGGTCACTCTGCATCACAAGGACTGGCTGGATCTGCCGGTACAGCAAAAAGAAAAGTTGGATCAGGCAGCTAATACGCACAGTTTTGAACCGTTGAAGGCTCAGATTGAAGAGACATTGTCTCGACTCCAGGTGCTCGAGCCACTCGCTGCAAAGGCGATTAAGCGCAACCCGAAGTCGCTTTCATTTTCTCAGCGGATAGACGATGTGGTCACGCATACCGTCTGGGGTCCCCTCATTTTTGTGCTATTGATGTTGTTGGTTTTTCAGGCCATTTTTGCCTGGGCTACCTACCCGATGGACGCCATCGAATCCTCGTTTGCTTTTCTTGGCAATATGCTTTCGGATGTGTTACCGAACGGGTGGTTTGCCGGTCTCATCACCGAAGGAGTGCTGCCCGGCTTATCTGGTGTATTGATCTTTGTGCCACAGATCGCCATCTTGTTTTTCTTAATTGCAATCCTGGAAGAAACCGGGTATATGGCCCGTGCCGTTTATTTGTTTGATCATTTACTGCAGCGTTTTGGGATGAATGGACGCAGTATTGTGGCGCTCATTTCTGGTGGTGCATGTGCCATCCCGGCAATCATGACGACCCGAACGATCAGCAATTGGAAAGAGCGACTCATTACAATCATGGTTACTCCCTTTATTTCATGCTCAGCGCGGATACCTGTGTACACGCTGCTCATCGCTTTCGTGGTACCGTACAAAACTGTGGCAGGTGTCTTTAATACACAGGGATTGGCTTTTGCTGGATTGTATGTATTGAGCATTGTCACAGCACTTGTGGCAGGATGGATCTTCAAGAAAATTCTGAAATCAAACACCCCGTCTATGCTGGCCTTAGAGATGCCTCCCTACGTTTGGCCAGACTGGCGCAATGTTTGGAGTACCATTAAATCTCGGGTTGGCGCGTTTATTTTCGAAGCGGGAAAGATCATTTTGCTGATTTCCATGGTACTGTGGTTTCTGGCCTCTTATGGTCCTTCGTCAGCGATGCAAGAGGCAGAGGAGTCGGTGAGTACGATGGAGTTGCAAGGGCAGATTGGAGGCCAAGAAGCAAAAGAATTACTAGCGGCCAGAAGATTGGAAGCGTCATACGCTGGTCACCTCGGCAAATTTATCGAGCCGGTCATACAGCCGCTTGGCTATGATTGGAAAATGGGCATCGGAATTATTGCGGCGTTTGCGGCGCGTGAGGTGTTTGTCGGTACGCTGGCTACCATCTATAGTGTAGGGAGTGAAGAAGACGAATTTCGGATTCGGTCTCATTTGGCGAGTCAGCGAGATCCCGAAACCGGTGCAGCCGTTTTTAATCCCGCCACTGCAATGTCGCTGCTCTTGTTTTTTGTGTTTGCTATGCAATGCATGAGTACGCTGGCCATCGTAAAGGAGGAAACCAAATCGTGGAAATGGCCGATCATTCAATTTCTGCTCATGACCGGGCTCGCGTATCTGGTCAGTCTTGTCGTCTATCAGGCGATGGCGTCGTAGGTGCAAAAAAAAAGACCGCTTCTTTAAGCGGCCTTATTACCATAGTTATCCCGATCAAAAATGTCTTTTACAAATATGTTTTTCATAATTATGAAAGACACTTGTAAGACGACGCAATTTTTGCGAGACACGTTGTTTTAGTATACAGATGTACTACAGCTTAGTGACAAGTACTCTTTACCGAATCAACGGTAAACATCTGCCAGACGCATGCGACGTATGCACGCACCGAGATACGGGTCTCCCTCGATACGGTGTACGTAGGCGAGTAGCAGGTAACCATCTACCTCATGAATGGCGGAGTAGCAGTAAAATCCGTTTGGATCGGGCTCAAGATCTTTGGAAACCTGCCAGGTAGCACCTTCATCATTCGAATATCCGATGGTGAGTGGCGTGCGCTTTCCCTTAAAGTATCCCGGGCCCTTCGCGCCATTGTTGTTCCAGACAAGTAGAATGTCTCCATTCGATAATCTCTGCATGCAGGCTGGAGAAACCGGAGATTTTATTTGCGATGGGGTGGCGTAGCTCCAGGTCACGCCTTGATCCTCAGAAAAGGACTGATACTGAAAGCCACCACTTGCTCGAATGATCATCATGATTCGACCATCGGCCAGTTCCACCAGTCCGGGTTCCTGGGTAATGACAGAATCGGGGGTCGGTAACTGCTGGCTCGATTGCCAACTATGTCCGTCATCATCGCTGTAGTAGCACCAGATCTCTCCTTTGTTGCTGTACTCAGACTCCTTCGTCTTGTGTCGCGATGTTGGCACCAGTATCCGATCGCTGCTGAGCTTAATGACGCGATCGTTGTTGGTTACGAAATACCCTTGTCGGTCATGGACCACCAGGCTGGGCTCACTCCAGCTGCGGCCTTCGTCGGTTGAGCTGCGCATGTATACGAGGCAATCACTGAGCGAATTTTTTCGCATGTAAAAGAGCATGATTGCACCATCGCTGTTACGCAGTAGTGAGACAGACATCACATTCCAATCACCCTCCTGATCGACGACCAGATGATCTTCTGTGCTCCAACTTTCGCCGCCGTCACGCGATATGCGACTCATGAGCTGTGCAGGTGCGTGGTCACTCATTTTGTCCCCAATAAATCGGGTGTAAATGAAAAGTATGCTGCTGTCCTTGAGCGTGATGAAATCACCTTCACCATTTCTGGGATTCTCTGCACTGGTTGTAAAATCCACCACAATTTTTCCAGTGCGGTCCTCCTGGGCTGTCAGGTGGTAAAAAGTGCTGGAAAAAATGAGAATTAATAAAAGACAAAATAATCTGCTCATACTCTAGATCCAATAATACAATGAGTGAATAAATTGACTAGTACTAGTGCAATTTTAGAAAATTATCTGTCAATTGCACGCTTCAATTGTGGCACTGATCACTGCACCAGGTTTTGCTTCAAAACCGGGTTCCAGCAGTATTGAATTTCCTGCTTTAAAAAATACCTGCTGACCAGTTAATATTGCTGCATCTGATAGTACGTCCTTGCCTGCATGGTATGCCCCGGTTATGGCCTGGTCGCGGACCTCGATCTGATTGATGCAGTCTAGAGTCACTTCATCTCCGGGGCAAAATTCCCGAAATCGAATATGATCAACATATACCGTTTCATCATCACCTCCGATCATCAAAGTGAGGCGTAAATCACTATCTGAAACGGTGGGATGAATTAAGAAAGCAAATTCTTGTGCGGTAGCTGAGACCTCCACAATGCGATCCAGATATACCAGGCTTCCATTCGCTTTGTTGCGAAGCTTGACGGTGGCACTTCGTGTATCGTCGGACCTCAAGTCAAGTCGGATTAGGTACGTTTTGTTGGCATCCATCGTGAGATCATCCTGCCACATTTGCAAGTCATAATCGAAATTACCAGCATTGTCGACGTCTAGGACAGCCTTGGTCCAGTTGTTCGTTGTGCCAGTCATGGTCGCTCCTCCAATTTGACTCACGACCCAGTCTGGAATTGAAGGACTATTTAGTGTATTGAATTCGCCGCTGATGGTTTTTTCCGCATTGTCGCAATCTTCCACAAGATCGGAGTCGCCAAAAATCACGCCCTGGCCACTCACAGCTGCGTATACACGGCCGACTATGTTGCGATCGCCAGCGAGAAATTTGGGATCTCCCCACTGTTCTTTTTCAGCAGGATCATTGATCTTGATCCAATTCACTCCTGCGTCGTCTGAGCGGTAGATAAAATTGTCGCTGACTCCGTCGATTGTCCCATAGATATACAACGCAGGGTAGCTGGGGTCAAAACCCAAACCAAAGGTGAGGGCCCGGGCTTTGTTCACTGACTGAGTAGCAGTGTAGTTGATCCAGTCGGCTCCTCCATTGGTCGAGTGGTAGAGGTTTTCATTTGCGTTTATCCATAAGTGACCAGGCTTGTCAGGTATACTGATCAGTCGAGTTTTATTCCAAATACTGGATGAGGACGGTAAGTCAGAGTCATTGACCACACACCAGTGTTCGCCGCCATCCGTGCTGATGCTAAAGTCTCCATTCCAATCGTAGAAATAAAAGACGCAGGAAAGGCTTCGATCTGCAGTGATGTTTCGATAGCCACTGAATACGCTGGGATTCACACTATTTCCAGTGACATTTGTGCTCGCTAAGCATGAAACAGGAAATGGCAGGGTGCACTCTGCAGGTAGATTGGTGCTGCCAGTTGCGTCAAGAAATGCAGTACTGCCTCCGTTCTTTGTGTATTGCAGTCCCCCGGTGTTTAATGCAACAATGTTGTCTGGATCATTGCTGGCCATCGCCACGATAGCTTTTTGATCACTGGCGTCATAGCCTGGTAGAAGATTCCATTCTTTGCCACCGTCGCTGCTCTTGAGGATGCCGCAAGGGCTGGGATTCCACTCTTCGGTGAGCGCAATGATGAGGTGATCGGACTGCATTTCGCAAAAGTCCACACTGGCAGATTTCTTCAAATCACCGAGTGGCTGATTTGAGCGATCACCGATTCCAAAAGTGGCAAAACTATCGGGGCTTTCTATGTCACTGTCAAAGAGGAAACCGGAGTGGTCTCCGCTGCCAGACATGAAGAAATGGCCCTCTGTGTTGATGGGGAATGCGACAAGGTCGGTGGGGACAATCTCTTCGTGTCCGCGAGAATTTTGGTTGTGCCAGACGTTGGGCCCTGCCGTTGTAAAGTTCTCGCACATAAAAGTGCTGAACCAACTTGTGTAGTGCATCTTTGATGCGTCTGAAGGGTCGAATGCAATTTGTGAAACGTGCGAAGCAAAGCCCGTGTCTCGCCACTTGAAGATATTGGTGCTCTGGGGCACCGACCCTCCGATCTGGCTCCAGGTCGCTCCTCCGTCTGTCGTGATTTGAAACTGGTCGATGTGAAACCAATCTGCGACAACCGTAATGGCTACGTCGTTGTCATGCGGGCTGCAATCGGCGGTGAGATAACCTTCATCGTCTGGCATGTTTAGCCCCGTGAGTTGCGTCCATGCGACGGTCCCGGTAAGATTGGTGGCCTTCATGATGCCACTCGTCTTGCATGCCACAAGCATGTAGTCCGCATCTTTTGAGATCGAGATGTCGATGGCATCCAGATGTTGCGGATAGCTCAAACCACCGGGATAGTCAAGATTCGTAAATACCCGAGGATTGGCATCGGTGTCTCCGACATAAACTCCGTGCCCGGGATAGGCGATGTAAACCAGTGGCTCAGTGGGATGGAAAACAACGGATCGTATGCTGTATTGATCATCGTTGTCTGGTATCTCAGAAGTCGGAATTTGAGTGAGCTGGTTGTTGCTGGTATTGAGGATGTAGAGCCCACTTTCACGTGTCCCGATATAGAGCTCATCAGTATTGTGAGGGTTGATGGCGAGGGGAGTGCCCTGGCGATCCTTGTCTCCCTTGTTCGCACCATTCATATCTTGCTGTGTATCACAGCCACGACCTCCATTCGCCGCAAAATGAAAAACACCTTGGGTACCCGGAACGATGGAAAAGTTCTTGCCTGCGTCGACAGACTTCAAAATGGCACTCAGGTTGGTATTGCAATTGAGTCCAACGGACAGGTATAAAATGTCTGTATTGGTCGGGTGCAAAGCGATGCCAGCCACGCTGTAATAGTTCTTGTTGTCCAGAAACAGCATTTGCTCCATACGGCCGGTCGCAGGATCCCAACGATAGGCTCCACCTACGTCGGTGCGGTAGTATCGTTTGGTCGCATCAAGCGGATGTATTTTCATCCCAGTGATGTAACCGCCGCCGCCGATCGGCACGTTATTCCAAGAGTATGGTTCGGATTGTTGTGCGAAAATAGTGAGTGCGAACGTTAAATTCATGACCAATGTCATGATCAAAACATTCATATATTTCATAGTATTCTAGTGCTACGGCTCTTGGGAGTACAGTGTGTTTGAGATCGCAAGGTAAGATTTTCTGGCCTTTGCCTCAATATCTTGCTTGTATGCTTGATCATAACATGTCGTGAGAAAAATAACATCATGCTTGCAGTACAATGAGCTACACTACACTTATATCGATTGCTGAACTCAACCAACGACTGGCCAATGCAAACTTGGTGATCTTTGATTGCCGCTTTGAGCTGACCAATACAGCAGCGGGGAGGGAAGCCTATTTGAGATCGCACCTGCCAGGCGCCCACTATGCGCATCTCGATGATGATCTTTCAGGAACGATCATACCAGGAGTGACCGGCCGACACCCCTTGCCAGATCCTGAAGACTTCATGCGCTGGTTGGGATCTCGTGGCGTAGCTCGGGAGACACAAGTGGTGATTTACGACCAGTGGCATGGGGGAGTAGCCTCGCGTCTCTGGTGGATGCTAAAGTGGGTTGGTCATGAGCATGTTGCAGTGCTCGATGGTGGCTGGGAGGCCTACCTTGCCATCGGCTTGCCACTAGATGAGGGTGAGCCGGATTGTGTGCCGCAGTTGTATGAGGGAGAGATAGACCAGGAGCTGGTTTGCCCGATCACGCAGGTGCATGCAAGTCCATTCTTGGTAGATGCTCGTGCGGCTGTCCGTTATCGTGGAGAGCACGAGCCGATCGATCCTGTTGCCGGGCATATTCCGGGAGCCCAAAATTTGCCATTTCTTGAGAACCTGACTGCCGAAAAGTGCTGGAGATCTAAAGAGGAGCTGCGTGTGCGCTTTGAGTCGGTGCTTGAGCCAAGTGCAATCGTCGACACCACCATCTACTGTGGATCGGGGGTCACTGCCTGTCACAACATCCTGGCCTTGAGACATGCTGGCTTGGGGATGGCAAAACTCTACCCCGGATCATGGAGTGAGTGGATTGTAGATCCTTTGAGGCCCATTATTCAGGAGGGGTAAGTGCGTGTGCCTGAGTCGATTGATGAAAAGAAATGGAACGTTTCTCAAGATAATAACCTTACATTTGCAGCAAGTCACGCAGGAGTATGTTCTACTTGGCTTGTATTGTTAATTTTTTAAAGTTGTTTTATGAACATTTTTGTTGCCAGGTTGAATTATGATACCCGTGAATCAGATCTTCGTGATGCGTTCGCTCAGTTTGGAGAGATCGACACCGTAAAGATCGTAATGGATAAATTCTCCGGTAGATCTAAAGGTTTTGGGTTTGTCGAAATGCCCAATGATGAAGAAGCACAGGCTGCCATTGATGGCCTGAATGATTCTCAAATGGATGGTCGAACCATCGTTGTAAAGAAAGCTGAACCCCGCGAAAACCGCGGAGGTGGAGGAAATCGTGGAGGCGGCGGAGGAAATCGCGGAGGCGGTGGAGGTCGTGGCGGATACGATCGCAGATACTAATAGCTACGAATTAAGTTTGACGAAGTCTCTCTGCTTGCAGAGAGACTTTTTTTTTGGCCCCACCTGAAGACGGAAGTACTTCTTGAATTTAGGAATGGGTTAGAAATCCTGGAAAAATTGAAAGTGGTCGATCACTAGAATCTATCACTCAGGAAATGCACTTGCATCCAAACCAGGAATAATCTTGAGTGCATTCTTATAGTAGATCTTCTTTAGGATTTCATCTGGCAGACCAATGCCGTACATTTTCCAAAAGGCATGGTAGCGCTTGTAGTATGGAAAGTGCTCATCTTCAGTTTCTAAGACGCGAAAATAGGTGGCATATTCCTCTGGGTTGTACGCGTCTTTTCCAAACAAAATTCGATCCTGATACTTTGTGAAGAATTTGAGTGCTGCTCTGGGCTGGCGACCGAGTTCTGCAATTACGGCTCCAAATTCAGTGTACATATTTGGCAGTTCATCAAGGAGGGTGGATAGTTTTGCAAGGTCGTTGGCATACCAACCAAAGTGCGCATTGACAAAGGTAGTGCCAGGATGCTTGCGAAATATATCATGCTGCTCGCTGATAATCTGTTCCCATGATGCCGGATCATCTGCAGAACGCTTACGTCCGGGCCGAAGCTTGAGTTCAAGCCAACGCTCATTGAGACTGTCGTGTGGAGCCCAGAAAGACTTAGGATCTGCAGAATGAATTAAGACCGGAATGCCCAGCTCTCCACATTTGGCCCAAACGGGATCGATGCGAGGATCATTGATGGCTATTCGATTTCCAGAGCTATCGGTATTGGACATGCCTTGGCTCTTGTAAATCTTGAGACCCCGAGCACCATTGGCAACATCAAACTCGATTTGCTTTACGGTTTCTTCGCTCCAATCAGGTTCGTCGATACTCCGAATATTTATGTTGGTAAAGACCACAAAGCGGTCAGTCAGACCCTGGTCAGTGACGTTGTCTGTCATTTGCTTTAGCGCTTCGCCTCCACGACCGCTGAGATTGACCAGCACTTGCATGTTCAGTGTGTCCATCTCACCCAGCAATTTCGACAAGGTTCCCTCACCCATCCGCCACTGATGATTGTGAATATCAATGAACGGAAACTTGGCTCGATGGAGTGGGTTTTCTTCGACGACTAATGTCGAAGGCGGATCATAGGATTCGAAATCGATCGTGATATCGAGCGGTTCTCTTCGTTGGCCAAATGCACTGAGGTTGAAGAGGAAGACCAGGAGAATAACCCCAACATTTCTATTGCTCATACTACAGATTTTATTCATCGCCCAAGATCTTCTTCTTCTCCACTTCAAATTGTTCACGTGAGATTTCACCAGATTCCATGCGATCACCGAGCATTTCGATTTGCTCAAATGGAGTGAGTTCTAACCGATCGGTCTGCAAGAGATCTTCTTCCGGAACGGGCAAACCAGCCACTCTCAAATAGCCATTGTCCTTAAAGGCTTGAAATCCAGGCAGTGACCGTAGGTAGGAGAGCCCGGGGTCGGTCAGGATACGATCATAGTCATCAAAGCCGCACTCGACCGCTTTGGCCAAATGATAATAGGCATCTTGTTTGTCTCGTGTGATCGAAAAGCAACATGAGAGATAATAGTGCACAACAAGATCGTTGTCATCTTGAACCAGTAATTGTTCGAGATGCCGAATTGCATTTTGGTAGTCACCCCGGTCATAGTGCTTGAGGGCGTCCTTAAGTCGGGAGAAGGTGCCTTCCTCTTTAGGTGCTTTGCTTTCTCTTTTTTGGGCCCTACGCGCTGCACGTTCTTCCGCCTTCTTAATTTTGCGCATTTGCTTGCGTTCTCGTCTGCCAGCCTTGGCAATGCCCATGTTGTAGCGATGGTCAAATTCACTTTTTGGCATCACAAAAAGTAAAACGGCATCGACGAATGAGAGAATCCCCAGTACCATAATGATCGGAAAGGCGTCACCATCGCTTGCTAGCAATGCAATGATAGAAATGATACCGATGACCAAATTGGCGATACCCTGACCCTTCTTGCCAAGATATAAGCGATGTACCCCAAAGACGCCAAATGTCAATGCCAAAATCCAGGCAACATGCTTGCTTCGATTTGACTCTGCACCCTTTTCAACGGCAACATTCTCCTCGTTGCGCTCAAATTCGGGGTATTCTTCGAGTGCATTTTGGCTAGGTACGTGCACTCCGCGACTTGTGATGGCAAAGATCTCAACTTCATTAAAGATATTTCGCAGTTGGAAAACGCCCATGGACACCGCTCGCAGCCAGGCATGGTTCTTAATGTCATCGTACACTTTTGCAGTCACAAAGATGCTACCCGTGCTGCAAAGTCGCTCCACGCGCGCTGCAATGTTGAGTCCATCTCCATAGGCACCTTCGTCATCGTAAGAGATGTCTCCGGCATGAATCCCAATCCGCAATGGCACGGCAGGTTCTCGCTGAAAAGACAATTGCATATCAACTGCACATTCTACTGCCGAAACGGTGCTGTCAAAAATGCTGAGCGTTCCATCTCCGTAATACTGCAAGATTTGTCCCCCATACTGGTCATGGGCCTTTTTGAAGATATCGCGATGTCGATTGCGAATCCGCATGGCGAATACCTCGTCAGATTGCATCATGGCCGAAAAGCCGGTGATGTCCGTAAACATGATCGCTGCTAACTTTCGCTTCAGTGCTCTCGATTTAATGAATTATGAAAAATCGTCATGCTAATGTAAGCTTTTGTCTAAGCCTTCTTCTTGGATTTTTTCTTGCTTGATCGATACGTGTTCCGGGCCCTTACGCAGAACCGCATCTTCGACCACTTCCGGGTCGATACGCACCATGAGAGGATCTTTGCTGACTCCGATACACATCTTGTCTTGAACCATGTAGCTAATGCCTCCAAACATTGCCCTTGGGCTGATTGATCACTTGTCTCTGATCAAGTTTGTCTGCGATCCGATTGCTTAAACTTTCGTCGTAGGCCATAGTGCTTAAATTATTGAATTTGTGATGTTTAAGAATTTCAGATTGGTACAGCTTGTTTCTTTTGCATCACCTTCTCTTTGAGCCAAGATTCACTTGCAATAGACGAGGTCTGGTTTATCGTTGAGCTCAGTTTATCAATCGCATCGAGGTCTCCAGACCTGATCTTGCTGAGCTTCAGGGTGAAATTGATAAAATGGATGTAGCTGCTGCGCCGCTTTTCAGAAATCGTTTGCTTGCGGCGATTGATGTAGAGGCGGAAGCTGGCCGCCAGGGAATGCAGAGCGTCCCATTCTGCGAGTTCATAGTAGGTGGCAAAAAGCATCGCTTTCGATCCGAGGTTGTAGGTCACATCTTTGTATTGCACTGCCTGTAGCTGGGTGAGTACATCGGTATATTTCTTTTGGTAAAAGTACAGTTGAGCTAGATTGTACGTGATGGCATTATCACGGTATGACTCGTGGATGTACTGGCCATATTTGTGGATAAAGCGTTTTGCCCAGTCATACTCCTTGAGTCTAAGGGCCAAAACCACGACATTTTTAAAGGTCCAGTGTGTGATGTAGCCGTTTTCAAATATGAGCTCTCTTTTTAAGAATTGCTTATACAGTGCAAAAGACTCATCCAGAAAGTAGAATTTTCCGTTGTTGATTTGACGATTGCAATAGTTCAGTGCTGCCTGATACACTTGCGACATTTCTGCCTTGGGCAGATCGGCCCCGTGCTGTTCGAGTAAGTTTCGCAACACGAAGTAGTGATTCTCTTGATCAGGCTCCAGATGTGTGAGTATGATCTGGTGGTAGATGCTTACGACAGGAGTATCCGAGAAGTCCCCTTTCTGCACCAAGTCTAAAATCTCCTCAACCAGCAGATTGCCATATTGATGTTTGGTGAAGGATTTGCGACTCAAGATTTCGCAATAAAAGCGAAGTTTCTCGGTGACGTAAAAGGTGTCGAGGTGCCCCAAAATGCGATCCAGATTAATCTGATCAAATCGCTGCACACTTCCTTCTTGCATATCGTAGAGCGACTGTTCCAATTGATATTGGTGGTAGAAGAGGTCTCCGGCACGGTCGGTCTGTCGCTCAAGCATCGTACGAGCTTTTTTCACGTTGCTCTTGTAGAGCTCACTTAAATTACTCTCCTTTAATGCTTTAAGCCGAGTAGTTGCTTGTAAAGCTTTATCCTTTTGGAAAAATTCGATGGCTACAAAAGACTCGAATAGCTGCAGGGCTTCGTTGCAGAGCTTACGCATTGTGCTGTCCTGATAAGGCTTGTCGCTTATCATCTCTGCCCATAGCTTCGTTTTGTCAGGTGGGGCAGCCTTCTGTCGCAGTGCAGAGGAGAGAAGGGTCAGTAAGTCACTGACTCGCTCGCTGCTGTTGTGGTAGGGAGAGGAGTAGAATCGCTCAAAGCGTTTGAGGTCTTTCGTGCTGAGACCGACGAGTACCTGATAGATTCTGCTTTTAATCATGGCTTAAATGCTGACAAATGGTGATTATTTTTATATTGTTAAAGGTGCTGAAAATCCCCTGTAAGAGGCCAATTTAGGTTATATTGCCCTGTTTTATAATATATACCTAAGTGTTCGGCCGCAACATATCATTTCTCTTTGTCATTTTCCTCCTCGGATTGTGCCTGCAAGCCAATGGCCAAGCACTCGAAAGTTACAGAATATATGACGCTGTCCCAGGTGAAAATCTAGACATCGAAATCGAAAGTTCTGTTTACCCCAGCATACTGCAGTATCCTGAGCACGGATCAGCAGCAAAATTTAAGGTGGGTTCTGAAACCCAGTATCGTATTCGATATCGCCCCATTGATTTCTACCAGGGTCTCGACACGATTGTAACGGTATCGTATCGTGCAGGGGATGGTGGGGCACTGGTTCCGCATTTGGAGGGTCTCGTCTTCCGAGTTCGCACAACCATTGCTGAAGATGACTATTTCACGATTGGCGGTGGTGATCACCATCTCGATGTCCTTTCAAATGATCGCAGTTCGAGCCCGATGTGGATTAGTGAGATTATACACGTGACCGATGGCATTGCAGAAATAAATGAAGAGGGTACGGGCATCAACTTTACGCCAAGTGAATTCGGAACGACGCAGATCCTGTATCGAACGTGCGACGGCGTATCATGCGACGAGGCAAGGGTGGAGATACAAGTCGAGGATAC
>Ga0114956_1000329_pt1 | contig 32774 bp, 27 predicted proteins | sample MaitaG_FD_87304 | JGI IMG/M metagenome (GOLD analysis project Ga0114956, IMG submission 87304) | Marine algal microbial communities from Maine, USA - Maine_Asex2 metaG | ecosystem: Host-associated > Algae > Red algae > Unclassified | place: Maine, USA | collected 2015-01-05
ACGTTTGCTTTCATCGGCGGCGGGTTCGCTGGTCTGATCGCTGGTGCCAGGCTTAAGGAAGCGGGAATCGACGACGTTCGCATCATTGAGAAAGCCGGAGACTTCGGGGGCACGTGGTACTGGAACCGATACCCCGGCGCCATGTGCGACACCGCCGCCTTCATCTACATGCCGTTGCTCGAAGAGACCGGCCATATGCCGAGCAGCAAGTATGTGAAGGCACCCGAGATCCTGGAGCATTGCCAACGTATTGGGAAGCAATACGACCTGTACGACAACGCGGTGTTCTCGACCGAAGTCACCGAGCTGTTGTGGGACGACGACAGCAGCCGGTGGATCATCCGCACCAACCGCGGCGACGAGATGCGCGCCAAGTTTGTGGCCATGGGCACCGGCCCACTGCATCGACCCAAGCTGCCCGGCATTCCCGGCATTGAGTCCTATGCCGGGCACAGCTTCCACACCAGTCGTTGGGACTACGACTACACCGGTGGCGACCCGACCGGCACGCCCATGAGAAATCTGGCGAACAAACGGGTCGGCATCATCGGCACAGGTGCCACCTCGGTGCAGTGCATTCCGCATCTCGCCGAGAGTGCTGGGGATCTCTTCGTCTTTCAGCGAACTCCTTCGTCGATCGACATTCGCAACAACGAAGACACCGACCCGGAGTGGTTCGCGTCACTTGAGCCCGGCTGGCAACAAGAATGGCTGCTGAACTTCACGACCCTGCAAACCGGAGGGTTTACCGACGATGACTTGGTCAAGGACGGCTGGACCGATATCTCCCAGCGCATCCGAGACAAGGCGATCGAGAACGGCGACTTCTCCCCCGAGGGCCTGACCAAGGCCTACCACGACAGCGACGACGAGAAGATGGCCGAGATCCGCGCTCGTGTCGACGCCATCATCGCCGATCCGAAAACTGCCGAGGCGCTCAAGCCCTGGTACCGCCAGTTGTGCAAGCGGCCATGTTTCCACGACGAATACTTGGACTCGTTCAATCGCGACTCCGTGCACCTCATCGATACCGACGGCAAGGGCGTGACACAGATCGACGAGACCGGGGTTTTCGCTGGCGGTGAGCACTACGAGTTAGATGTTCTGATCTACGCATCGGGATTCGAGGTCGGCACGTCCCATGAGCGTCGAAGCGGATTCGACACCATTGGTCGACATGGCGAGAAGCTCTCCGAACGCTGGTCCGATGGCATGAGCAGTCTGCACGGAGTCCATGTTCATGGCTTCCCAAACATGTTTGTCGTGGGGCCCAACCAAGGAGCGAACCTGATCTCAAACGTGCCACACAACCTGACAGAGCGAGGGCTCACCATTGCCTCGATCGTCAAGCATGCGGTCGAATCAGGGTCTGATCAGGTCGAGGCCACGGCCGAAGCCGAGCAGGACTGGATTGCGCTCCTCGAAGGCGGCGGCCGCACCTTTGGCAACGATCCAAGTTGCACACCCGGCTACTACAACAACGAAGGCAAGCTCGGTGACGCCGCTGGCAACCGCAACTTCTTGGGATACCCCGACGGACCTGTTGCGTATTTCGAGTACATCAAGGATTGGCGCAACTCCGGTGACTTCACCGGTCTCACCTTCCGTTAGATCCTGCCCATAGTTAGGGAGTGCTGGCATGAGGGTCTGGGTCGGTGCAGTTGGCCATCGCGTGGATTTCGATCGCTAGTCGGCTTGGCGATGGGCCAACGCGAGATCGCTCATGTCTCGCATCATGGCCGCGATCTCGAAGTCGCTCGGCGTGTAGATCCGAGCGACCCCGGCTTCGATGAGCGCACCATGGTCCGCGGCTGGAATGATTCCACCAACGATCAGGGGCGCGGTTACGCCTTGGGCCCGCAGGTGCCCAAGGACCTGGGGAACCAGCTCGACATGACTTCCAGACAAAACAGATAGCCCGATCAGGTCGACGTCTTCGTCGCGAGCGGTTGAGGCAATCTGTTGAGGGGTGCGGCGAATACCCTGATAGATCACTTCCATACCGCTGTCTCGAGCGGCGAGCGCGACCTGTTCGGCGCCGTTTGAATGACCGTCGAGACCGGGCTTGGCCACCAAGATCTTGGGTGGCCCCTGGTCGAGCGTTTGGTGGAAACGGCTCAGCTCGGTCAGTCCCGAGCTCGGCGCAACCGAGGCTTGACCAACGCCTGTTGGCCCCTGGTACTCGCCAAAAACCTCGCGCAGCGCACTCGCCCACTCGCCCGTGGTCACGCCACTGCGGGCGCAAACAATAGAGGCAGCCATGATGTTCTCGTTGCTCGCTGCGACGCGCCGCAACTCGATGAGGGCGGTGTGAACACCTTGTTGGTCTCTCATCGACCGCCACTCCTCGACGTCGGTGATCATCGCTGCGCCAACTTGGGGATCAACTCGCTGGATCGCTTCGGAACCGCCGAGCGAAGACTCTTCGGTCTCGGTGTAGGAATTGCGACCAACCACCGTGATGTCACCAGCCTCGATTGAACGAACACGCCGAGCGTTCGACTCGACAAGGGCGCGCTTCATATCCTCGATCGCAGCGAAGGCGCCACCTGCTTCGATAATGGCGTCGAGTTCGTGTTGCGCTTCATCGATGAGTTCAGTGGTACGCCCTTCGATCACGTGGGACCCAGCAAAGATGTCGTCGTACTCCAACAGATCGGTCTCGTACGCCAAGACCTGTTGCATGCGCAGGGCCCATTGCTGATCCCACGGCCGAGGTAAACCCAACGCTTCATTCCATGCCGGTAGCTGCAATGACCGTGTTCGTGCATCCTTTGACAGCGTGACACCAAGCATCTCGAGCACGATCCGCTGAACATTGTTCTCGGGCTGCGATTCGGTCAACCCCAGGGAGTTCACCTGCACGCCATAACGGAACCGGCGATCGCGTGGATCTTTCAAGCCGTAGCGATCGCTGCAGATCTGGTCCCACATTTTCGTGAACGCGCGCATTTTGCAGGTCTCTTCGATGAATCGAATTCCCGCATTCACAAAGAACGACACGCTGGCTACAACGCGATTAAAGCGTTCCGGCGGCACCTGTCCGCTTTCCCGAACCGCGTCGAGGACCGCGATTGCGTTGGCGAGGGAGAACGCGAGTTCTTGGACCGGGGTCGCTCCTGCCTCTTGCAGGTGATAGCTGCAGATATTGATTGGGTTCCAGTTGGGCACCTCGGCTGCACAGAAGGCGATCATGTCAACGGTAAGCCGCAGGCTCGGCCCAGGCGGGAAGATGTAGGTGCCTCGGCTCAAGTACTCCTTGATAATGTCGTTCTGGGTCGTGCCCCGCAACTCGGTGCGACTCGCTCCCTGGTTCTCGCCGTTCGCAATGTAGAGCGCGAGAAGCCAAGCCGCCGGCGCGTTGATCGTCATCGAAGTATTCATCTGCTCAATCGGTATCCCGTTAAGCAGAGCTTGCATGTGACCGAGATGCACGATGGGAACGCCGACCTTGCCAACTTCTCCCTGAGCAAGGATGTCATCGGGGTCGTATCCGGTTTGCGTCGGCAGGTCGAAGGCAACCGACAGCCCGGTCTGGCCCTTTTCAAGGTTGCTGCGATAAAGCTCGTTCGATGCTTGCGGAGTCGAATGGCCGGCGTAGGTACGCATCATCCACGGGCGATCCCGTTCTCGATCCGGTGCTCCGTCGTTGTTGCTCGTCACGCACGCCAGTGTCGCAGGTCTCGACCCGCAGCTCTGCCTTAGGGGGCTAGCGGATAGGTCTCGACGTCTGTTGGCAGCCCCGCGAGTTGCGCCGATGTGGAGCTTCGCACTGTGCCTATCCGCGCACCTCTTAGTGTGGTTTGGATGCGAGCAGGCCGCGGTCGACGAGATCGGCGAGGCGCTCGTCGGTCATGCCAAGCAGACCTTGGAGCACCTCGGCGTTGTGTTCTCCAAGCGCTGCGGTGTGATGTTCATCAGGCGGAAGGTCATCGCTGCTGCGAAACGGGAAGCCCGGAATCGTGACATCGCCGGCCAGAGGATCCTGCACGGTACGCACTGTGCCTCGTTCGATGAAGTGCGGATGAGCTACCGCTTGCTCGACAGTCAGGGCTGGGCCGTGTGGCACTCGAGCGTCGGTCAGCGCTGCGATCACGGCCTCGTCCGTTCCTAGGCTCGCCATCCAGTTCTCAATGATCTCGGTGAGCGCCTCGCGGTTCTCCAGGCGGGTCGGGTTGTTCCGGAAACGCTCATCGGTTGCTAGCTCAGGTTGCCCTAGGGCCGCCCAGAGATTCGGCATCTGTTGTTCGGTGCACAAGATGATGATCCATCCGTCGGGACTCTTGAAGGACCCAGCCGGGGCCAGCGAATTGAAGTTGCGCCCTTGGCGGATTGCCTCGGGGGCCTTACCGTCGTCCATCGACACGGTCGTGACTGCGGTGTCATGCATGTGGAACAGGGCGTCGACCATCGCAATATCCAGGTGGGTCCCGCGGCCCGTACGTTCGCGATGAAACAGCGCATGGCCGATCGCCCCAAAGGCATGCACACCGGCATTGGTGTCAGCCATACCGAGCCCGACAAAGGTCGGCGGTCCGTCGGTTTCGCCGGTCATGTGCATTATCCCGGCCGTGGCCTGTGCGATGAGATCGAAGCACGGACGATCTGAGAATGGCCCCGTCTGGCCGAAACCGGAGATCGAGGCCATGACCACGTCGGGTTTGATGGCCGAGAGATCTGCATAACCCAGGCCTTTGCGATCGAGCACGCCGGGGCTGAAGTTCTCGACCACGATGTCGACATGGGGCACCAGATCTCTAATGATCTGCTGACCTTCGGCGGTGAAAATGTCCAGACACACGCTGCGCTTGCCGCGGTTCTGCTGAATGTGCAGCCCCGATCGCTTGTTGATTCGCGGTGCACCCGCTCGATTCGGATCGCCGTAAGGCGGCTGTTCGATCTTGATGACGTCAGCTCCCAGTTCCACGAGCAGCCGGGTACACGATGGTCCCGCCAGATACCGCGTCAGATCCAGGACTGTGATGCCTTCGAGCCAGCGTTGATCGTTCATGCCTCAACTGTGCCACCCTGGCGGGCGCCGCCACAATCGTGGCGTTTCGGCGCTCGCCGTTGGCCAGTGTTCGCCGGACTTTGTTTCCCAAGCCTGCTTAGGCGTTTGGGTGACCCGGCAGCGGTTCCAGGAGTTTGGTGGCGCCCGCTATCTGCATCAGGAGCACAATCGCCGAGATGACGAGGAGCGCCACTCCAACGGGGACAAGCAGTGCCATGATGACCGCGGCTGCCACCCAAGCCCACCCACACCGGACAAACGCTTTGCCGGTTGCGATTTGTGTGGCACGCCACGACTCCGGCGTCGTGTTGCGCTCGTTCTGATGTCCCATGTTGGGATGAAGGCGACCTGCGATCATTGCGCGTCCGGCCCAGACGATGCCCGCGCCGCTGCCGGCCACGACGACCGCCCCGATGAGCAGGGCAACAAGCTCGCTGCTCACACTTTGCATTAGTTCCGGTAACGGCGCACTATGGCCGTGGCGTCCATGCGATTCTCGCCAGCATCCTGGGTTGCCTTGAGGTAGCCGTTGACCAACTCGGTCAACGGCGTAGCAGCACCCATTGCCGACGCTTCTTCCTGCACCAGACCCAGGTCCTTCGCCATCCAGTCGACCGCAAAGCCAAAGTCGAAGTCGTCGCTAACCATGGTCGATCCCCGGTTACTCAAGTACCACGAACCGGCTGCGCCCTTGGTCACCGCCGCCAATACTTTGTCCATGTCGAGGCCCGCTTTCTGGCCAAATGCAATTGCCTCGGCCGCACCTTGGATAGCGCCAGCGCACAGGATCTGGTTGCACATTTTCGTGAGCTGGCCGCTGCCAACTTCACCCACCAGCGTTACCGCTGATGAGTAGGTGTCGATCAGCGGCAGAGCTCGGTCAAAGTCTGCTTGGGCTCCGCCACACATCACGCTGAGCGCACCATTCTCGGCACCGGCCTGACCGCCCGAAATCGGGGCATCGACGAATCCGATGGCCTTAGTCACACAGGCTTGTCCCAACTCTCGGGCTAGTTCTGCAGATGCGGTCGTGTGGTCGACGAGCACGGCGCCTGTGGCCAGGGTTGCGAGTACGCCATCGTCGCCATAACTCACGGCACGCACGTCGGCGTCGGCTCCTACGCACAAGGCAACGAAGTCTGCGCCTTGAGCTGCTTCTGCTGGTGTGGCGCACGCCGTGCCGTCGTGGTCACGTGCCCATTGCTCGGATTTTGCTGAAGTGCGATTGAACACCCGCACTTGGTGACCAGCAGCGGCGAGATGCCCTGCCATGGGGTAGCCCATATTTCCGAGACCAATAAATGCTGCAGTTGCCATGCACGCAATCTAGTGGTTCGTCCGGCACGGATACCGCAATAGCGATGGACGTGTTGGGCCAAGGTTCTGTCTCGTTGCGCTGGTCGTTTCTGGAAGGTTCGGAACGGCTTGAGCTCACCCTGGTCGTCGATGAAGCGAACCATGTCTTCGACGCCGATCGCTCTGATCAGCTCATCTTCCAAGTCCGTCTGGCACCCGAAGATGTCATCTCTGTCGAGGAACCGTTCGAAGAAGCGCAGTTCTTGTTGGTCGCATAAACCGACCAGCTCAAGGTCGAGCCCGCCCACACCGTGGGGGCCAACGAACCGTTCAATGTTTGTCGCACCGCCCATAGACACATCGGTCACGCCCTCGTTCGCCAACTCGCGGCCAACAGCGACCGCCGCGGCGAACACTGCTTGGCGGTCGCTATTGCCTTCGACGAGCACGGCCGTGTGTGGTGCCGTCACGACCCGACTTGTATGGCGTCGGCCAGCTGGGTGAGGTCGTCGATCATCACGGTGGGCTCGCACGATGGCTCGCTCCACGCCCGGCCCCGATGTATCCACGCGGTCTTTGCACCAACGCCACGAGCACCGACCACATCATGCAGCGCAGAATCGCCCACCATCCAGGCACCAACGAGCGACTGGCCCGTGGCGGCTGCAGCGGCCTCAAAGATTCGGGCATCGGGCTTCTTGATGTCCAGGTCGCCCGAAACGATCACCGCGTCGACCAATGGCCGCAAACCCATGGCATCGATCTTGCCGTGTTGCTGGCGGGTCGAACCGTTCGACACAATTGCAACAGTATGACCCGCCGAACGCAGGTCCTTGAGGCACTCGATTGCGCCCATTGTGGGTTCTGCTAGCTGTACGATTTTAGACTGATACGCCTCCAGGATCTGCTCGACCGGATCCGCAAGCTCAAAGCGTTTCTTGATCGCAGCAAACACCTGGGAGCGGGCGCTGTAGCCGTCGTTGTCCTGTTCCAAGATCCACTCGGCAGCTCCGGCTGGCAGGTCTCGCTGGGTACAGAACTGTTCGGTCCATTCTTGGACGGCGGCGGTGCGATTGCCCAACGTATTGTCGAGGTCGATCATCACCAGCAAAGCGTCACCATCACCAGAGTCTCGCACCTTTGCCCTGCTGAAGCAGCCGGATATTTAACGAACTAACGGACCGGCAGGGTGAAGCCGACTTCGGCTCCGCCGCCTTGTGCTTCACGAGCCCATACCGAACCACCGTGTTCGGTTGCTGCCTTGGCGACAATGGCTAGACCGAGACCGGATCCTGGCGCAGAACGATCACGATCGCTGCGATAGAACCGGTCAAAGATCCGCTTGCGTTCTGCCGGATCGATTCCCTGCCCTTGATCGGACACAAACAGCGAGCCGTTAACGACGGTGACCGTAATGGGCAGGCCTTCAGGGCTGTACTTGTCTGCGTTACCGATCAGGTTTTGTGCTGCTCGCACCAAGGCTGCGTGATCACCCATCACGTCGGTCGGGGTCAGATGTCGAATGACTGGACGAGCCGATCGCAATTCGAATTGGGCCAAGGCTGCGTCGGCAACCATCGCTAAATCAACCTGTTCGAAGCTCGCTCGACCACGAGATTCGGTGGCCAGTTCGACAACCTCGGCGAGCACTGCGCTCAACTCGGCGAGCTCAGATTTGATACTGACCAGGGTGGAACGACGTTCGTCTTCATCGAGATCACGGGCCATGCCCAGGAAGTCGATATTGGCTCGCACGCTGGTAAGCGGTGTACGCAATTCGTGGGCAGCGTCTTGCACCAGTTGTTGTTGCTGGTCACGACTCGCTCCGAGTGTCTTCAACAGCCCATCGAACTCTTCGGACAATCGGCCGATTTCGTCGCTACGCGGCAATGCCACCGGCGTCGATAAATCCTGGGTTGCCGCTACGGCTTCGATCGTGTGGGTCAGCTTGCGCAATGGCCTGGTCGTGGTTTGGGCAATTCCCCACCCCAGAAGCGCAGCCAGACCTGACATTCCTACGCCCACCAAGAGCAGTTCAGAACGCAGGTCACCAAGCAGCGCGTTCGTCGTGCTCAGGCTCTGCGCCACTTGCACCGCACCCCCACCTTCGACATGGCGAGTAATCATGCGGTATTCCTCGCCGTCGACCTCGACGGTGCGCAGCAACACTGAATCGAATCGTTCAAGGAACTTCTCGTCGTCTTCCTCGACCGGCAAGGCAACACCTGCAGTCAAGACAACGTTGCCGTCTGGGTTCAGCAGCTGGACCTCGGCATCAGAGTCGACCAGAGAACGGATCTCATCGATCACTTCCTCGGCAGCCGTTGGATCATCATCGTTGTTGCCGTTGTTGTTTGCGCGGTTCCCTGGACCTGGTCGGTTCCCGCCTTGTCTCGGCACGTTGACTCGACTCCCTTCGGCGATCTCACGTGATCGGACTTCGAGGAAGAAGTCGATGTCGGCATTTACCTGTCGACTCGTTGAGTACGCACTCACTCCAGCGGTAACCAGTGCGGTAAGTGCCGCCAGTAGGGCGAATGCCAATGCCAGCCGCGCTCCCAAACCAAAATGGCGGCGAGCGGTCGTCACTACGGACGCAGCACAAACCCGATGCCACGCACCGTCTCAATCATGCGGTCAGCGCCACTCGCCTCGAGCTTGCGCCGCAGGTAGCCAACGTGCACATCGAGCGATCGGGACGAGCCATCGAAGTCATAGCCCCACACCCGCTCGTACATGACTCCCCGTTCGAGCACGATGCCGACGTTACGAAGAAGCAGCGCCAAAATCTCAAACTCGGTGCGGGTTAACTCGATCGGCGTGTCGCCCATCTTCACTTCATGGCGCTGCGGGTCAAGTACCAAGTCACCGGCCTGGAGCACTTCTGATTCGTTGGGCTGGACCCGACGCAACAGGGCCCGGATACGGGCGAGAAGCTCTTCGAGATCGAAGGGCTTCGGCATGTAGTCATCTGCACCGGCATCAAGGCCGCCGACCCGGTCGCTGACCTCGTGGCGGGCGGTGAGCATCAGGACTGGAGTTCGGCTGCCACGCTCGCGGATCCGGCGACAGACCGTCAGGCCGTCGACGAAGGGCATCATCACGTCAAGCACGATCAGATCGGGCTCATGCTCGGTGATTGCTTCGAGCGCTGCGGCACCGTCGTTCACGGTGATGGGCTCGTACCCCTCATAGCGCAGGATTCGTTCGAGTGCGGTGCGAATCTCGGCGTCGTCTTCTGCGACAAGAACGGTCGCTTTGTGCTCATTCATAGTTCTGGTCCTAGTCCTGGTCCATGTTAGTAAAGCGGCGGTCTCCGACAGGACCGTGTCGGAGACCGCCTTTCGTCATGCGAGCCGGTGGAAGCTGCACGACAAGTTCTGTGTTTGTTATTGACCCCGGCTGCCTGGGTCCACGCCGGCCACGGTCAGCATGTCTGCCATCAAGAACTCGCCACTACCGGCTCGAGACGGCAACGTTGGCCGCCAGGCGGTTCTTGGTTTGGGTTCAACCATGGTGGACGGTCTCCTGGTTTGTCGAGTGCACAGATCAAACCAGTGATCACGCAAGCCGCAGCCAACGGTTCGGCAAGATTGCGGCAAGCCCAACCGATAGTTATCTGATAACGAGCCAGTGCCAGATTGTTCGAGGTGGTGAGCGCTGCTGACGCTGCTGCATCAGCGAGGGCGGCGAGCCACCACGACCACGTTCGTTCCACCCCACGCAATAGCGCCATCTGTCGATGGATCAGTGAGTGCTGTCACCGGTGAGAAACGATGTTCGGCAAGCCACGGATTCGTCCATGTGGTGGAAGAAGGCTCGACGACAAACCCGACCGACGTCAGGGCGCTCCGTCAATCTTCGAGGTTTCTGAAGCTAAAGCGCTCGTTCAGACGATGCGAGTGAGCTCTTGCCACTGGAACGTGGTGAACAGATGGTGACGGCCCGGCACCAAGATGTACTGCCGCCCGGCACGATGATCGTTCACTGAAATAGCTCCTCGAAGACGCCGTACACGCCGATTGTCAACGTGGCATCGAGATCGACCGGCATGGACCGACGGAACACCGCGCTCACATCATTGTCGACCGTGAGCGCCCCGATCTCAACCGGGGTGCGGCGTTCGATGTGATCCACGACATTGGCCAGATGGTCAGCCAGGTAGCCACGGCGGTTCGCCTTGTTCGTCGCTGCTTCGGCCGGAGCGCCATCGGACACTACGACCAAGACTTTGCGACGCTCAGGACGGCGCATGAGCCGACCGTGCGCCCAGATGATCGCTTCGCCATCGATGCTCTCACGGAAGTGACGCGTCAGCTGCATCGACGCCAACGAGTGGCGCGCCCGCTTCCAGCTGGTATCGGCCTCCTTATAAACCAGACGGCAGACTTCCGAGATACGGCCAGCATCTTCTGGTTGGCCAGCAGCCTTCCAATCAGCCTGCGCTCGGCCACCAGTCCAAGCGGCAGTGGTGTGGCCCAGTATCTCGTGCGGAACCCGTGCGAGGTCGAGGGCCCGACTGAGCGTGTCAGCAAGCACCGCAAGCGTCTCGTAGCGCTGGGCCTTCATCGAGCCCGAGTTGTCCATGAGAATGCTCACAACTGTGTCGCTGCGCAGCACATGACGAGGCCGCTGGAAGACTTCCCTGGCCATGGGGTTGGCGACAAGTTGCGGCAATCGTCGACCGTCGACGATCCCCTCGTCGACACCGAACTGCCACTCGTCGGCTTCCCACGTGCCGAACAATCGCCGGAGTCGCAGTGCGATTCGATGGGCACTTACCGACTGCGCCTGAACCAGCTGGTCTAGTTCGGTGCGAGCCCTACGTCGTTGATCGAGCGAGTACAGATCGCTGCCGTGCAGCTCAACGTCGTACTCGGTCGTGAAGATTCGGTAGTCGCCCAGGTTGGCTAGCGTCTGTGCTCGGTCATCGGCCGGCAGGGCTGCAATGGCGATGCCAGTTGAGCCTTCATCGGTGCCGTCTTCGATGTCGAGCCATTCCGGCGGGACAAGCATCTGATAACGGGCTGAACCCGCTGTGCCGTCCGCGAACTCGCTCGCTTCGGCGAGGTCGTTGATCAGCCGAGCAATCTCAAGGGAATCCGCTGCGAACGCCACTTGATCGTCGATGTGGCCCGGCAGCTCCTTGAGCGCATGCCCGATGAGCTTGCCCAGGCGTGCTCGAGGCATCTCGATGATGCTGTCGATTTCCTCGTCGGTCATTCCCAGGCGTAGGCGGGCCCGAGCCATGTGAGTGAGCGTGTACACGAGCAGCCCGACGCCACTCTCTGCAACACCGTTGGCTCGGGCGTTCTGGCACCACGCTTCAGACGCGGCTTCCAGGTTCTGCTTCACGCCCCGCAGCTCGGGAGCGAGCGCCTGGCATCGCAGCTGTTCAAGCACATCGAAGATCACTCTTTGCAGGGGTTCCTCGGGAACGAGTGACGCATGCAGCTCGCGGTCCGTGAAGCGCAGCAGCAGAGCAACGGCATCGCCCAGTCCCCGCATGACGGCTGGCGTCTCGTTGTCGGCAAGCGTGAGGAACGGGGACGCAATATCAACCGCCTTTTTCCCACTCGACAACCGGGCACCACGGAACTCGGCCTTGGGGTCTCGACCCAGTGCGCGAACAGCAGCTGAGCGTTGCCGTTCAAGCGCCTTACTCACGCGCCGAAGGCTCGTTGCCAGTACTCGTCGAGCAGCGGCCGTTCGGCCTCGTCGCACTTGTTGAGAAACGACAACTCGAATGCTCGGCGGATATCACCAAAGATGGCGGCGTTCTCGGCCCAGTCGATCACGGTGCGTGGCGACATCACTGTAGAGATATCTCCGGCGATGAATCCTTGGCGGGTCATGTCTGCCATCGCCACCATCTCTACGACGTGATTGGCGGCGGGCACGCGCCCGAGCACGATCGCTGCCTCGACTTCAGCCTCGAGATAGTCGAGGCGAGCCACAATGTTCCAACGATCAACTTGAGCCTGATTCAGCAGTTGGGTGCCGTGGTACAGCCCAGTCATATCGCCAAGCCCGACGGTGTTGGCGGTAGCGAACAGACGGAACCCGGCATGGGGTGTGATCACCCGATTCTGATCGAGCATCGTGAAGCGGCCTTCGCGCTCAAGGATGCGCTGGATCACAAACATCACGTCAGGACGCCCGGCATCAAGCTCATCGAACACCAACGCCACCGGACGTTGAATCGCCCATGGCAAGACGCCCTCGACAAATTCGGTGACTTGCTGACCATCGCGGACCACCACCGCATCGCGACCAACCAGGTCCATGCGACTGATGTGTCCATCGAGGTTCACGCGAACCATCGGCCAGTTCAGCCGGGCCGCGACCTGCTCGATATGGGTCGACTTTCCGGTGCCATGGAAACCCTGCACCAGGACACGTCGATTGTGCGAGAAGCCAGCCAGGATCGCCTGAGTGACCTCCGGGTCGAACCGGTAGGCCAGGTCAAGCTCAGGCACATAGTCACCGAACTCGCCCGCATCAACCACCTCAACCTCGAGATCACTCTCAAACCCAAACAACTCAAGCGTCGTGACGGAATTTTGCACGGTCTGAACCTATCGAGAGAACGTCGGCCCGAGCGGGCAGCGGCGTAGGGACGGAGCCGCACCAAACAACTACAGGCCATATCCGACGAACGTCGGCCCGAGTGGAGCGGTGAAACACCGCCTGCCCTACACGTAGTCCTTGTACTGGGGCAGGTGGCGGACCGGCTTGCTGAGTGCGTCCTTGCGGAATGGGTCGCCGAGTTCTTGGGTGCACATGATTTCGATGACAGTGGTCTTGCCCTCGTTCATCTGTGCTGCGATGGCGTCGGTGAGAGCGGCTCCTACGTTGTCGATCTTGTCGACTCGGATGGCTTCACAACCCATGGCGATGGCGATGTCGCTGTAGCTTTCGCCGCCGTCGAGTTCACCGGCAACAAAGCGGCGGCCGTAGAAGTCGACCTGGTTCTTCTTCTCGGCGCCCCACTGGCGGTTGTGGAACACCACAGCGGTCACGGGGATGTCGTGGCGAACAGCGGTCATGACCTCGGTCATGCTCATGGCCCACGCACCGTCGCCGGCATAGGAAACTGCTGGGCGGTCCGGAGCGGCCTTCTTGGCGCCGATGATGGTTGGCAACGCGTAGCCGCAGTTGCCCCAGCTCATCGCGGCGAAGAAGCTGCGTGGCTCTTCGAAGCGTAGGTAGCTGTTCGAGACCGAGTTGATGTTGCCGATGTCGGTGGACACCATGACTCGTGGCGGCATGGCCTTTTCGAGTTCACGCAGTACCTGGCGTGGGTGCAGCCAGTCGCCGGGCCAATCCTTCTCGGCGGTTTCGATGGCTTCAGTGGACCAGTCGTCGGTCTCGTGGGTCCAGGCGTCGAGTTCGTCTTCCCAACGCTGCTTCTCTTCGGCAGTCTTGGCAGCACGGGCGTCGCGGGTGGCGTCGCAGGCAAGCTCGCGGTCGGCGAGTCGTTCGAGCAATGCGGTCGCTGCTTCGCCGGCGTCTCCGTGAATACCAACCGAGATTGGTTTGACGAGGCCGAGCATCTTGTTGTCGGCGTCGATCTGAATGATCTTGGCGTCGGCTGGCCAGTAGTCCATATCGTGTTGTGGAAGTGTGCCGAACGGCCCAAGTCGAGTACCGAGAGCGATCACAACGTCGGCTTCGGAGATAAGCCGCATGGCGGCCTTGGAGCCTTGGTACCCGAGGGGTCCAACCCACTGCGGGTGCGATGCGGGAAACGAGTCATTGTGCAAGTAGGTGTTGGGAACCGGGCAGCCCAAGCGCTCGGCCAAGGCAACACATTCGGCCATTGCATCGCCTTGTACGACGCCACCACCCGAGAGGAGAACGGGATTCTTCGCGCTGGCGATGAGATCAGCAGCTTCGTCGAGTTCTGCGGCGCCACCTGCACCGCGACCGAACTGGGCTGGTTTAGGGATCTCAACATCGATGTCGCCGTAGAAGCGGTCGCGCGGAATGTTGAGCTGGGTTGGGCCGAGTTCGCTCAGGGCCCGGTCGAAGCATCGAGACGTGATCTCGGCCATGCGGCGTTCGTTGTTGACATGGCCTTGGTACTTGGTGAACTCTTCGAACATCGGCAGCTGGTTGGCTTCTTGGAAGCCACCAAGCCCGATGCCCATCGTGCCCGTCTGCGGCGTAATGATCACCACTGGCGAATGGGCCCAAAAGGCGGCGGCAATTGCTGTCACGCAGTTGGAAATGCCAGGGCCGTTCTGGCCAATGACGACGCCTTGGCGTCCGCTGACTCGGGCATACCCGTCGGCCATGTGAGCTGCGCCCTGTTCATGTACAACTGGCACCAGCTCGATGCCTGCGGGGGCGAAGATGTCCATGGCATCCATGAATGCAGAGCCCATAATGCCGAAGGCGGTTGTCACGCCGTGAGCAACGAGAGTTTCAACGAAAGCCTCGCTTGGTGTCATTCGGGTCATTGGTGTTCCTTTGCGGGTGTCTGGGCGTGTGTCGCGCTGGCTTATCTGGTCTTGATAGCGAAGCAGCAAGTGCTCTCCACAATCGAATTAGAGCCTATAACAAAGTCGTGAGGTGCAGTCACTTCGGTGACCATCGCAGCTTCGACGGGTTGCTTTACAACAGGTGAAGCGGATGTTTGATCGTGAGCTCGCCGAAGCGCTTCGCTTGAGAACGGCACGAATATCCTGTAGCGGCGAGGTGCTTGACCGCAGCAGCATCAATGTGCTTTGACCACGACATCTCCCACAGCTCCTTGGACATTTTCTGGTTTCCACTTTCGTGCCCGAAGATGCCAGCCATTCCGCAGCAGCCAACCGCCGGCGCCTGCACCCGGTATCCAGCAGCCTGCAGCACGTCGACCCATGCGGCTGCTCGTTGGGGTTCGGTTGCACGCTCGGTGCAGTGGCCGAGCAGCAGCACCGTGTCGTTCTTGCCGACCCGAGCGAGGTCGTTGCTTCGAGCCAGGATCAGGTCGGCCAGCGACCGAACGTCGGTCGCCGGGTAGCCGGGATCGATGGCCAAATATTCGTTTTGGTGCAGAAGTGCGACCGCAGGTTCGATCACGACCGGCATTGCTCCGGTTGCAGAGATGGACCGCACCAGTTTGGCCTGGAGTTTGACCGCTTTTGCGAAACGAGAGCGCCGCCCCTTCACGTGGTCGAACTTGCCCGAACGCCGGAACTTAGCCGTCGCCGTGGAGTATCCCAGCGACTCAAGCAGTCGAACGGCGACGGCGTGGGTATCTGAGTCAAGCACCGACGAGAACACGTCGGGTAGAAGAACGACGTCTGGCCCAGGAAACCCTTTGAATGGGTTGGAGGCTTTCTGCGGCCCACCACTCAACACCGGCAGGTCTGCGAGCCCAAGCAGTCGTTCGGCCGGTTTGATTCCTAGCGAGGCCAGTCGCGGCATCCGGGTTGCCAACGCGGCAAACTCTTCGAAGCGACTCATCAGGTGATGGCTCAGCGGACGCCGGTTTCGACGGTGATAGGACTCGAAGAAGCGAGATTTGAGTTCAGGGATGTTGACCTCGACAGGGCAGCGCCCGGTGCACGCAGAGCACGAAAGGCACTGGTCGAGGTTGTCGGCGAGCGACGCCTCGAAATTCGCATCGGGGGTGTCGTCGCTGAGCCAGGCTCGCAATAGGTCAACGCGACCTTTGGGTGAGAGTGCCGGGTCACCCGTCGCCTTGTACGACGGGCACATGACTTCGTCGGCCGCGTAGTGATGGCACAGACCGTTGCCGTTACAGGCAAACGCCGTGTCGAACTCTCGCCGCAGCGTTACCGCTACTTCGGCATCTCGTGAGCCGCGCATTTGTGGTTCATCGACACCCAGTAGCGGTTTGTTGGACAGCAGCGGCCGGTACAACTTGCCAGGATTGAATATGTCGAGCGGGTCGAATGCCGTTTTGATCATACGCATGATCCTGACCGTCTCGACAGGCAATACGTTGTCGACATCTGCGCCGCGGAACCCCCGCCCGTGCTCTCCCCAGACCAGACCGCCGTGGCGAGCGACGAGCGCAGTCACCTTGGTCGTAATCTCGGCAATCAGCTCACGATGATTCGCATCCGTAAGATCCAAGGCGGGGCGCACGTGCACGCACCCGACATCAGCGTGGCCGAACATGGCGTAATTGAGACCGGCGTCATCGAGCGTGCGACGAAACTCAGCGATGAAACGAGGCATGGCAGCCACAGGAACGGCGCAGTCTTCTACGAATGCGGTCGGGCGGGCGGAAAGCTGTGGCCCACCGACCGCTACCTTGGCGAGCAGGCCAACGGCGTCGGCCCGAACCTTCCATACCTGGGCCTGAGCCGACACGTCGTCGATAACCGACCGAGATCGGCTGCGGCCCGTTGACGCTATCGTCGCCAATATTGCGTCCATGTGCCCGGCAGCAGCATCGGTGTACTCCAGCAGCAGCACGGCCCCTCGTGGTTCACCAATCACATCGCCCAGCGCTGGCCACGCTGGTGACGATCGCCCTCGCTCCAGCGTCGTTTCATCCAATGACTCAATGGCCATCGGGCCGGTTTCGCGCAAGTCGACGGCGTCCCTAAGCGCCTGGTCAAACGAGTCGTAACTTGCCACGACCAGACGCGACAGCTTCGGCACCGGGCTCAGCGAAACCGTCGCTTCGACAATCACTCCCAAGGTGCCCTCGGCGCCACAAACCAACGCGACCGGATCAATAATCCCGCCGCCTCGCAGCCGATCGACCCCGTAACCGCTGAACCCTCGGGCCAGTTCCGGCAGACCCAAATCGCCCCCGGTTGTCACGTCGATTTCAAGTAACGATCGCCACAGGTCTCCCCCTCGGCCACCCTGAGCAGCGCGGCGTTCGGCCTCGGCCTCGGTCACTCGCTCGGCAATCCATTCGCTGCCATCGTCCAACAGCATCACGAGCCGCCTGACGTGTCGATGTGTCCGGCCGTATATCAGTGAACCCTTGCCGGCGGCATCGGTCGAGATCATGCCGCCGACCGTTGCTCGATTGAGCGTCGAGGTGTGCGGCGGCCAAAACAAGCCGTACTCGGCGACGCACGAGTTGAGTTCCGCTGCCACCACGCCTGGCTGCACGACCGCAGTTCGTTCCGTCACCTCGACGGCGAGCACTTCACTCATGTTGCGTTTCAGATCGATCACCGTCGCGTCGGTCAGACTTTGACCGTTCGTTCCGGTGCCGCCGCCACGGGCAACGATCGGGCTCGGGTCTGCCGTCGCATAGTTCGCCGCAAGCGCACCCGCAATCTCGCCAGCAGCCGATGGGAGTCCAACGCGCTCGGGCATAAGTTGGTAGATCGAGTTGTCGGTTGAGTACACGACTCGAGTCGCACGATCTGTTCGCCAGGTCATCGGCTGCTGCACTATCAGAATCGGCCTTCCACCTAGCAGAGTCTAGATTGGAAGCGTTCAGAACTCGAAGCGTGCTGGTCGAAGCTAGATCAGACTCCACCACATTATGGATTTAGCGACGGTGCCGTCAGTGTCAGATACCGCCTTTGGCCCAAGCTGGTTACGCCAAGGTGGCGATATCGCCACCAACCTCTGGTGCACGACCGAGCTGTGCTACTTCGCTAGATAACGTTGGCGTTTGTCCGCGTACATCGCCCGATCTGCCGCGGCGATCGTGTCTGCCATCGACGCTTCTGCCACGCGAGCAGCAGCGCCGATACTGGTGGTCACGACAAGTTCTCCATTGTCGAGAAGGTACGGCTCATCGAGGCTCATGCGGAGCTGATCGGTCCGAACCAGCGCATCGGCGATCGAGACAGGCCCCGCCAAGATCACAATGAATTCGTCTCCACCCCATCGGCCAGCGACATCGAGCGCACGAATGCCCGCCTGGATGCGTTGCCCTACTGCAGCAAGCAACGCATCACCTACTTGATGTCCGTGCGTGTCATTCACGGCCTTAAATCCATCAAGATCGAAAATGAGGATCGCACACTGTGCAGACGCGAGGTCGGTATCTGGACCGTCGGTCGCTGCGTCGAAGTCGTCAATAATCGCTTGGATCTCGTCGCGGCTCGTAAGTCCAGTCAGCCCGTCGGTCGAGGCCCGCCGAGCGAGCTTCAGGTTGATCAGTGTTAAGCGCTCCCGAGCTGCACGGAGTGCCGCCTGGCTCTGGAGAAGCGCAACCGAGGCTTCGTCGAGGCGATCCAGTTCAACCTGTAAGTCCAGGATCTGTTCAATGAGCCCCGCACAGACCTGCAAGGTCGCCAGCGTCTGTTGATCGAACTCGATCGACGAACTATGTGCAACCGCAATCCAGCCTTCCTCGGCCGATGGTCCACCCAGGGGAACGAAAGCAATCGAGCCGACCCACACATCGGTAATCTGCCTAAGGACTTCCGGGTCCGAAACAATCGACGCTTGCTCAACCAGAGGGGCGGCCCGGAAGCCCCAATCTCGGCCGAAGGCCGCACCGATCCTGGAAACCGTTGGTTCGAATCCGTCGAGCGAGAACTTGGCAGCTTCGGCACCAGTTGCGCCAGCGACCAGCTCAAGAACGGCCTGCAGCTTGGTTGAGTGGCTCATAGTAGTTGTCTCAGCGAGAACGCCCGTAGTCGATGCCGAGCCGATGTTGGCTAGCTATTAAGTCCGTCGGCAATTGTCGTGAGCAGGGAGGCGAGCTGGAGGCGATCGACCTTTTGCTCCGCTAGCCCGCTCTCGGAAGCCTCAATCTGCGCGCTCAGATCGCGGCGCACGGCTTCGATCTCAAGTCGTTGTTCTTCGGTGCTCGTGTCAACGGTCTCGGCCAGCCGTTTGCTAGCCCGTTCCAAGTCAGCGCCAAGTGTCGAGCTGGCGTCGGCGGACTTGCTTGCCTCGGTATCCACTCGATCGGTCAGGTTCGATACAGCTTTTGCACGGTTCTTCTCTTCGGCGGAGAGTTGCTTAGTCAGCTCACTGATTTGGCTAGCTAAATCGTCTCTGAGGTCAGACATCGCACCGAGGAGAGCTCTTTCGAGCGTGTCAATTCGATCATGGGTTCGTTTTGCATGGTCGCCGAAAAGGATGCCCTGGAGTCGTCCGAGGTCACCATCGCCAAACCCATCGCCCTGGTACCCATCAGTGCGATCACCGGGGCTAGTTGGCTCGGTATCTGGATTTTTCTCTAGCATCAGAAGCCAATCGTTACGGACGATGGTGGGCGATCGTTACGCCGCAACTCCGCGGCGCGAAACAACTTGCGCCAATGATAGGGGGTAACCGCCCCTCTCGGCCGAATTGGGTTCGCCCCGCTGGGCCTGCCACCCAATTACGGGGTCATTTCTTGCAACTAGCTCGATCACTTTCGCGCTCGGTTACGCTCGAATTTGCCCTGGTCTGCACCACAGGGTCCGCCCCCTAATGTGCCACGAGTGTCACACGGACAGGGCGTGGCTGCGGTCTGTACCCACCTTTTGGGCCGCTGCACTGTTTCGTATTCGGTACTCTTAAATTCGGCGACTACTTCAACGGCAGGATTCCATGACCGAGGCGTATGCGGTACTAGACGATCTGCTCAACTTGCTTGCTCACTCCACCGGGGCCGAGGCTGTTGAGTTGCTGCTTGCGAGCGATGCTGGGACCTTTGACCTAACCTGCGCGATCGCCGAACGCCCCCCAATCGGGGCGTGGTTCGGCAACGCCCTGGCGCCCGCCCTTCATACTGATGCCCAGAACCAAGACGTCATGTGCGCAGCCTGGGTCAGCTCATTGGTAGGCGTTCCAATTTCTGGACCATCTGCCGAAGTTGGTTGGCTTGTTGCTGCCCACTCTGATGCTGCTCGATTTGAACCTGACACCATTGGATCGTTGGAACGAGTCGGTCGACTTGTTGAGCATGCTCTGGACCGAGAACTTGAGCGAGTTCGCTTTGATGAGCTTGGACTCCTCATCCGAAGCCACCAAGACGATCTTCGCATCGCACGCGAGCAGCTGGAACTGTCAAATCGCGAACTCGAACAGTTCGCCTACATCGCGGCCCACGAATTGATCACTCCTTTGCGGACCGTTGCGATCTACGCCGAAGTGCTCGCTACGATCACTGCGGCCGATCCAGGAGTGACCAAGCCAGCGCTGGACTATGCCCGCGAGATCCGTGCCGGAGTCACTGCGATGACCGAGCAAGTTCAGTACCTGCTTGCGCTCTCGCAGACAAATCAAGAAGTCGACATCCTTGGGCCTGTCAGCCTGACCGAAATCGTTCAGGCAGCGGTGGACACATTGGCCGTGCCACTTGGCGAAGTTGAGGCCATGGTCACCATCAATAGTTTGCCGATCGTTGCTGCCCGAGGCGTCCCGTTGCAAAGCGTTTTTGCCAATCTGCTTACGAACGCCATTCGCTACCGACGCCGCTCCGCTCCCCTAGAAATTGTCATAAGCGCAATTTCAACACCGCACGGTCCCCGCATAAGCGTCTCCGACAACGGCGAGGGCATCGATTTGGCCGACCAGACCCGCGTGTTTGAGATGTTCGAACGAGCATCTGGGCAGTCAGACGGCAGTGGGATCGGCCTGGCGCTCAGTCGCCGGATCCTCGACGTCTTCGGCGCTCACATTGGCGTCGAGGCAAACGCCACGGTTGGATCAACTTTTTGGTTGCAGTTTCCTCGTGCGGGGGCCTCAGTCAATGAGGATCGTCCGCTGCCTTAGGGCTTTGGGTGCCACAGTCCGGCGCGTTCGAGTAAGCCTTGGCCAATGGTGCCAAAGGCCTGCTCAACGCCACTTCCCGTCTTGGCACTCGTGAACTGAATCGAGCTTGCCTCGATCGACTCTGCAACGGAGCGGCTCGCTTCACTCGCCTCTTCGAAGTCATCTTTGTTGGCCACGGCCACAGTCTCTGCGTTGGGTGACTGCTCCAGCACCCGCTCAAGAAGAGTCGCAGCAGTCGCAGCCGTTTCAGGGCGAGATATATCGAAAACTGCGAGCGCTCCCGAAGCACCTCGCAGGTACCCCGGCGGCACGTCGAGGCCTTCGGTCTCTCCATGCATGTCCCACAACACCATCGAAACTGCAGCCTGCTCGAAGAGCACCAGTTTTCGGTCGACCTTGACGCCGAGCGTCGAGCTGTAGTCCTCACTAAAGATGCTGTGAACGAACCGGCGAACCAAGCTGGATTTTCCAACGCCTGGAGCGCCGACCATGACCACCTTGGCTCGAACGATTTCTTGTCCGCCGCTGCTCACTACAGCACCGCCAAAAGGAGCAGCACGAGGCAGATCACGAGAACCAGAACAGCCAAGCCGGTCAGTACCGGATGTTTTTTAGCAATGTTCGTCGTCGGCTGCGCACCTTGGCGAAGTACATCGAGTGAGTTGACCGTGCCGTTGAACTGTTCGACTCTGCCGTCGAAGTCGTCAAGCGACGATGCATGGGTGAGATGGATTTGCTCGAGCGTCTCGGCGGCTGCGTGCCGATACGCATCGGTTGGCACCCCCTTGATCACGCTAGCGAGCAATGCCTTGGGGCCCCATTCGACGAGCACCGAGATCTCACCGACCCGCAGGTCGCGCAAGCCGTCGTGTTCCTGGGAATCGAATGCATCTTCGACGAACATCCTGATGGCATCGAGCATGCCAGAAACAATGTCGCTTTCGGCGCTGTTGCCCTGTTCGGTCGAAGCTGCCAGAAGAACTCCCGACGAGCGTTCAAGCAGCAGGATCTCGTTCACGATGAATGAGTCGGCTTTAGAGCTGTCGCCCAGTGTGAAGAGCTCAGCGATCATTTTCCGGATTGCAGGGCCCATGACCGGATACAGCGCTTCGGCCAAGACCGCGCTGTCGCTGCGCGCCGAATGATGGAGCGCATGTTCGACCTCGGGCTTGAGCGCCTCACCAAGGGGACCAACCTGGCGCTCATCGAGAGTCACGGCGTCGACGAGCACCTCGCCGACAGCGGAGGTTCGCGCCCGTTCTGTTCCGACAAGTTCCTCGAGGGATGCCACCTGACTGGTGAGTGAACTCAGCGCGATCCGCAGATTCTCGAGTTGCTCAGATACCGCATCGAGTGTGTCCGGTACGGGTTCCAGGCGTTCGAGTGCCTCGGCATTGCTCTCAATCGCTGCCGGGAGCAGCGCCAGTTGGTCAACCTGGGCATGGAGTCGGTCGAGCGCATCGCGTTCGGCCCCGAACAGCACGTCTCGAACCTGCTCAATCCCGGACACGTTCGTCATGTCGGAGGAACAACAAGGCCGTGGCGTGTAGCCACCGCGATTGCCTCGCTCTGGCTACGGACATCGAGCTTGCGATGCATTGCTTTGATACGGGCTCGGATTGTATGGAGCGACAGGTGCAAATTTTCGGCGATCTCGGCGGGAGAATTTCCCTCGTTCAAGAGTTCAAGCACGTGCATCTCGCCAGAAGACAGGCTCGGGGCTTGCGGAGCCGAAGTTGTTGCCGCGCTCGGACCGGCCCCGGTCAGAATGGAGCGTAGATCGTCGACAATGTCGTTGATACCACTGTCTTTGGAGAGAACGTGCACGTCGGCGATTTCTGCGGCTTCGCGCAGGACCTGAGGCGCTGCGAATCCTGTGAGGAGCACCACGGGCCCTTCGAAACCTTGGCTGCGAAGTCGAGCCGCGACAGCGGTCCCGGTATCGCCCAGCGGCAGTCGGTAGTCGCAGATCACCAAGTCTGGCGATACTGAGGCACAGAGTTCGGTTCCTGCATCGCCATCTGCGGCCCGGGCGACAAGCGCAAAGTCATCGGTGAGAGACAGGGCAATACCAAACGCATCGCCATAGGAAACCTGGTCCTCGATCATCAAGATCTGCGCGGGGGCCTGGGCATGCATCCCTGCAGGCTACTTCGAACCGCATTCGCCCGCTTTACACCCCACAAATAATTGGCAAGTCGCCTGGGACTGCGCAGCGAATGTGCCGTCTGTGAGCTGGGACCTGCCGGTTAGGGCTGGTAGGGCACTTGGGCCCGAATACCGGCACACAGCAGCTCGATCAAACCATCGAATGTGTCGTCGAGGTCATGGGGATGGGGATGCCCGTCGCCCGCTTCGAGGTGGCAAAAACCGTGGAACGCAGAGCGAAGAGCTCGGGCCGCATGAACCCGGTGATCTTCCTCGAGGCCGAATCCAGCCAACACTTGGGCTATCACCGCCACGATCTGTTCCACAGCCGCTTCGAGTTCAGGATCGCCGGCACAGGGGTATCGATCGGTAGCTTCGTAGAGACCGGGGTTCGCAAGCACCGCAGTCCGCCAAGCACGGCCGATAGCGGCGACAGCTTCGTCGCCCGAGACGCCTATGGCGGCCCTGCTCAGAGCCGCGGCCAGACGCTCGCGCCCTCGCAGACTCAGCAACCGGAGCAGATCTTGATAACTTTCGACGTGTCGGTACAGCGCTGGTTGGCGCACCCCAAGCTGCTTGGCAATCTGAGTTAGCGTGAGTGCATCAAGGCCCTCGGCATCGGCCAGTTCAGTCGCCGCGTCGACCACGCGCTCTTGGTCTAGTGGTATTCGTGCCACGCTTCGTTGGGCCGTAGCTGCTGCCCAACGATTCACCTCACTTTACATGATGTCACAGTAAAGTCGGAACCCGTTTCTTTGTTCGGTGGTGAAGCGTCACACCTCGCTACAGTTTCCAATTTGTGCGGGCGAGTTGAGCGATCTCGGCAAGTGTGAGATCGATATCGCCCTCGGTCACGGCGGGGTTCATGAAAAGCAGTCGATAGCTGTTGACCCCATGAACTGGTTGAAATCCAAGCAGTGCCGAGCCGCGTTGTTGGAGACCCGCTTTGACCTTTGGTGCCAGGTTGTGTAGCGCCTGACGCTGTGAATCCGAGAGGGCGGCTAGCCTGAATGGCCGCATTTCAGGGGGCACCCAGGTGAATACAACGTTGGTGAAATCGCCGGCGACGATGGTGGCGAATTCACCGTTGCTGTCTGCGATCTGGCGTCGGGTGTATTCAGCCATTGCAAACGAATGGTCTACGCGCTCGGCGAAGCCGACATCGCCGTTGGCGTGCCACGCCAGCCACAGCTTCAGCGCATCTACCCGACGAGCGCACTGGAAGTGGCGGTCACCCGAGTCGTAGTCACCAAACAGCTTGTCCGGCTGGAAGATATAGGACGCTCCAGTCGCAAAACACGGCGCGAGCTGCGATGGATCGCGCACCAACAGCGCGGTGCACTGCTGGGTCATGCCCATCATCTTGTGAAGGTTCCAGACGAATGAATCTGCTCGTTCGACGCCGTCGAGCAGATTTCGGTGGGCCGGCGAGAACAAAGCCGAGCCGCCGTAACAGCCATCGACGTGTAGCCAAAGCCCGTAGGTCTCGCAGATGTCGGCTAGCGCGTTGAGCGGGTCAAAGGCCGACGTGACCGTCGTGCCTGCGGTGCCGATCACGCAGAACGGGACTTGACCATCGGTGCGGGTTTTGGCGACGGCAGCTTCGAGTGCGGTGGGGTCCATGCGTCCGGTGTTGTCTGACGCGACCTTGATCACGGCATTCATGCCGAGTCCGAGCAGTGCGGCCGACTTGACCGCGGCGTAGTGGCCGGCGTCGGATACGAACACCATGAGCTTGTCTCCATTGGCCCCCACAGTGGTGATGTCGGGTTGGTGCCGATGCCGAGCGAGTTGCATCGCGTACAACGTTGCGCTCGAACCGCCGGGGGCGAACATGCCAGGGGCGAGCGTTGGATTTCCACCGTCGGGCCAGCCCGCCACCGCAGCAAGCTTGCGCAGCACTGCAGTCTCCATGAGCGTAAATACCGGCGCAGCCTCGAAGGTGGCATTGGTGGTGTTTAGCGCCGCTCCCAACCAGTCGCCTGCGACTGCGACCGCGTCGGGGCCAGCAAAGTTTTGGTTAAAGAATCGCGGGTGGGCCGTGTGGACCGAGTACTTGACCACAAGCTCGGCTGCTTGGGCCAGCAGCGCCGCTGATGCTGCCGGGACAGCAGCGGGGAGGTTGATTGGAGCAACTGCCGCAAACGCTGCCACTATCTGATCTGGAGTTGCGAGCTCAACAACCGGATCGGCATCGCCTGGTGGATCGAGCAAGTACTGGCGCGCCACTTCGACGATTGCTGCTGCTTCGTCGATGAGCATTCAGAACCACCTCAGCGCAGCGACGGAACACACTTTTGTAGTAGACACGAGGTGACCGTAGCACTCGCAACTCAGATGGCTTAGCGTTCATCCGAAGCCACCTAACGGATCGCGATCCAATGACTCTGACCTATCTAAAACGGGCCACGCGGCCAATGAACGAGACTGACCCAACTGTGCGCAACAGGGTTGCAGGACTGTTGGCGCAGCTTGTAGCCGGAGGCGAAGATCGCGCTCGTGAGCTTGCTGTTGAATTCGATGATTGGCATGGCGAGATTCTGGTGAGCGATGCCGACTGCACGACTGCGTCCGCGTCGCTTCATCCGCAACTGATCGCCGACATCGACCATGCCCATCGCCATATTCGACGGTTCGCCGAGGCTCAGGCGGCGTCGCTCACTGAGTTCGAACTCGAACTCGAGCCCGGGCTTTGGACCGGCCAACGGATCGTGCCCGTCACGACCGCGGGTTGTTATGTGCCAGCGGGTCGCTTTGCCCACATTGCGTCGGCGCTCATGAGCGTTACGACAGCCGCGGTAGCCGGGGTTGAGAACATCGTGGTTGCCTCGCCTGCTCGCAGCGATCGTGGCGGGGTACACCCTGCCATCATCCATGCAGCATCGCTTGCGGGGGCCACCCACATCTTGGGCCTCGGAGGTGTCCAAGGCGTCGGTTCGTTGGCTTATGGCCTATTCACGGGTCTTGAGGCCGACGTGATTGTCGGACCAGGTAACAGCTTCGTGGCCGAGGCCAAACGCCAGCTGTTCGGTCGAGTCGGCATCGACGTGATCGCCGGCCCGACCGAGTCCATGATCGTGGCCGATGACAGCGCTGATCCGCGCACAGTTGCGGTCGACCTCGTAGGCCAGGCCGAACACGGACCGGACTCGCCCGTCTGGCTCGTGACCACCAGCGAAGTACTCGCGATCAGTGTGCAATCTGTCATTGAACAGATTGCCAGCGACCTGCCGGACCCAGCACGTGAATCAGCGACTGCCGCATGGCGGGACTACGGCGAAATTATCATTGCTGACTCTCCCGAAGCAGCGGCTGCGTGCTGCGACGACTACGCGCCCGAGCACCTGCAAGTCATGGCCGATGACCTCGACTGGTGGCGTGGTCGACTTCGGAATTACGGTTCGTTGTTCTTAGGCGAAGAGACAACCGTGACGTTTGGTGACAAGAGCACGGGCCCAAACCACATCTTGCCGACCGGGCGCGCCGCTAGGTACTCCGGGGGCCTCAACGCGCTGCGCTTCGTGAAACAACTCACCTGGCAACGCATGACCCCCGAAGCCAGCCGACTCGAGGCGCCAGTGGCAGCACGCATTTCACGATTCGAAGGCATGGAAGGCCACGCTCGCAGCGCCGACCTTCGTGGGCACACCGAGACCGGCGAAGCATGACAGCTGCTGAGCTCCCCCATCTTGGGATTGACTTCACGGCACAACCGCCGATTCCCGCAGCCGGCATCGCTCGCGCAAACGAGCTCATGTCATCGGGCCGGTTGTTTCGTTATGGCGAAGCCGGCGCCGAAGAACTCGACGTTGCCGAGCTCGAACGAGAATTTGCTGCACTCCTCGGCACCAACTACTGCATTGCGCTCAACAGCTGCGGCGCTTCGCTCGCCGTGGCACTGAAAGCTGCCGGGGTCGCGCCGGGCGACCACGTACTCATGAATGCCTTCACGCTCGCTCCGGTGCCGGGAGCGGTCTCTCACGTTGGCGCCGATGCGGTTTTCGTCGACATCGATGAGAATTACCGCATTGATCTTGCGTCGCTGCGAGCCGCCCATGCACGCACCGGCGCTCGTTGGTTATTGCTGTCGTATATGCGCGGCCATGTGCCCGACATGACCGCGGTAACGGACCTCTGTCGAGAATTAGGCATCGACGTGATCGAGGATTGCGCTCACACCATGGGGGCATCGTGGAACGGACAGCCCACCGGCACCTTTGGCGTTGCTGCGTGCTTCTCGACCCAGACGTTCAAGCACGTCAACTCGGGCGAAGGCGGCTTGCTGATTACCAACGACGAGGACATAGCCGCCAAGGCAGTGCTGCTCTCGGGTAGCTACATGTTGTACTCACAGCATGGCGCATCGCCTAGCCCCGAAGTGTTCGAGCGGCACCGACTACACATGCCAAATTGGTCGATGCGCATGTCGGCGCTGGCGGGTGCCCTCGCTCGGTCCCAGCTAGACCTTCTCGATGACCGAGCGGCTGTATGGCGTCACCTCTATCAGCGTGTCGAAGCCGGTCTGCAAGGCCACCGGTTAATTCGACTGCCGAAACGACCAGCCGGCGAGTCCGCTGCACCATCGTCGTTTCAGTTCAGCCTTGTTGGACTGGATTCGGCAACGACTCTTTCGTGGGTGCAGCAGTGCGCCGACCACGGGCTCTTCGTCAAATGGTTTGGCAACGAACAACCGGTCGGCTTTACCAGCCGGTTTGACCACTGGCGCTACTTTGATGAACAGTCTTTGCCAGGCACCCAGGCCGTGCTCGCTGGGCTTTGCGATATCCGACTGCCCTTGTCGCTGACCGACCACGACTGTGATGACATCATCACCGTGATCACGGGCACCCTCGATCAGCTGGCCGCCCAGAGCTAGTCGCCGGTTTGGAGCGAGGCAATCACGGAAACGTTTACGATGTCGTCTACGCTGCAGCCTCTCGAGAGGTCGTGCATGACCCCATCGAGACCCTGGAGCAGGGGGCCGAACGCTTGCGCCCCGCCCAAGCGCTCGGTGATCTTGTAGGCGGTGTTTCCGGCGTCGAGATTGGGAAAGATGAACACGTTCGCCTGTCCAGCAACCGCCGAACCGGGCGCCTTCTGATCGGCAACCTCAGGCACGAAGGCGGCATCAAACTGCAATTCGCCATCGATCGCGAGATCAGGAGCAAGCTCTTGAGCAAGAGCTGTGGCCTGCCGCACCTTGTGCACCGACTCGTGTTCGGCGGAGCCCTTGGTAGAGAAACTGAGCATGGCGACACGGGCAGAATCCCCTGCGAGCTGTTCGAAGGTTCGGGCGCTCGAGGTTGCGATCGAGGCGAGCTGCTCTGCGGTCGGGTCTGGCAACACACCACAGTCGCCGTAGACCATGGAGGTGCCGTCGGGCATCACGAAGAAGAAACAACTGCTTACCGTGGTGACATCGCTCGCGACGCCCAACACCCGTAGTCCGGTTCGCACAACGTCGCCCGTGGTTCGAGAAGCACCAGCTACGCATGCGTCGGCCTCGCCGCATTTGACCAACAGCGCAGCGATCACCAGAGGATCATCGAGATCCACGGGATTGCGTAATTGCGCCGCTGCGGCCTCGACCCCGGCCGACCGGTAGCTCGCCGGATCCTCGATGACAAACGCTTTGGCGAGCCCGCGCTCGTTCAGTACGAGCGCCGCCTGCTCCGCACGCGAGTCCCCCGCATCGGCAAGCACGACCCTCTTCAGCCGAGCACAAGCCCGCCCATACCAACCATCTAGCACACGACTCATCTCTCCAAGAATGTAGCGAAGCGTTAGGGATAGTCGATCCACCAACCCTAAAACCGCTTTCGAGCGAAGCGAGAATGCGGACTCCCCCGGGACCGCAGATCTACCAACTCGAAGCCAGGGTGAGCCGCCTCCGGCGACGAACCCGGACTGTCCCTACCCCTTGCCTTGCCACGGAATGAAGATGGCTTCAAGCAACCGAATGATGGCATCCATAGCAACGCCGAGCACGGCGATGACGACGATGGCGACCACGATGACATCGAGCCGGGAGAAGTTCTTCGCCTGTTGGATCATGGCGCCGAGGCCGGTTGAGACGCCGAAGAGTTCTGCCGCCACCAGGGTGCCCCAGCTCACGCCCAGCGCTACCCGCAGGCCGGTGAAAATCTCGGGGAGTGCGTTTGGAATGAGGACGGTCCGCAGGAGCTGCGGCTTTGTTGCACCCAAGGAGTAAGCAGCCCGTACTTTTGAGAGCGAAGCGTTGCGTACACCTGCACGCGCCGCGATGATCATGATCCAGATCGACGCAAAGATCAGCAGCGGCACAGCGGTCGAGTCACCGATTCCGAAAATAAGCCCAAAGAGGGTTACAAGCGCCAGAGGTGGGATCACGCGAAAGCCCTCGACCATAGGGTCCAGGAATCCACGAGCCTTGCTCGACAAACCCATTGCAAGACCGAGCGGTATGCCAACCAGGCAGCCCCAGAACATGCCCCGCATGACTCGCCATAGGCTGGCCCAGATGTGTTTCCAGATCGACACGTTTCGGTAGCCATCGGTGAAGAGTTCGGTCGAGGCGTTCCAGGTGTCGCTCGGCGAGGGGAAGGTAAGGGGTGAGACGATCTGGGTAAAGCCGTCGACATCGCACTGAGCGTCGTCGGCAAGTGAGCACAGTCGATAGTAATCTCGATCGCTTACATGGGTACTTGAAGGGATCGCAAGCCCTGCTTCTTCGGCATCGCTCTGGGCTGTCATCAGTTCCTGTGCATCTACCTCCGCTTTAAATTCGGACGGAAATCCCCAAGCGGTAGTCGCCAGAAACCACAGGAGGATCACAAAGATGGCACCTGCCAGAGCCCACCAGGGAAGCGACCGGACCGCAGCAGCATCACCAAAGGTGACGGTCTTATTGTCGCTGCGCAGATTTCGGGAGCCGGGCTTTGTTTTGGAGCCAGCTTCACTGTCACCAATGGTGCTTTGTGGACCAGAGTTATCCATCAGGCCATCTCTCTTCCCATAATCTCTTCTTCCATCTCCCAGATGAAGCTGAGAACCTCTTCGCGGACCTCGATAAACTCTTTGCTGTTCTTGATTTCCCGAGAGTCGCCCGTCAACGCCGCCTTTGCGAACGGCAATTCGTAGACCTTCTCGATTCGGCCAGGTCGGGGTGCCATCACAAAGACGGTGTCACCCAGCAGCAGTGCTTCTTCGACGCTGTGGGTCACCATCACGATGCTCTTGCCCGTGTCGTTCCAAAGATTCAGTATCAGCCCCTGCATTTTCTCTCGAGTGAGCGCGTCGAGCGCTCCGAGGGGTTCGTCCATGAGCATCATCTCGGGGTCGTTAGCCAGGCAACGGGCCAGCGCAACACGTTGTTGCATGCCGCCAGAAAGTTCGTAGACCTGCTTGCTGCCGAATCCAGACAGTCCAACCACATCGAGCAAGCGCTCAACCTCGAGTCCGTATTCGGCAGACTTTTGACCACGCATGCGGGGTCCGTAGGAGATGTTCTTTTCGACCGAAAGCCACTCGAAGAGGGCGCCTTGTTGGAATACCATGCCTCGTTCCCGACTAGGGCCCACGATCTTGTCGCCGCCCAAGTGCACCTCGCCGCTCGTGGGTCCGAGGAACCCGGCAATGATGTTCAGCAGCGTGGTCTTACCGCAACCGCTCGGGCCCAGCAAAGTGAGCATTCGGCCACCATCGAGCTCAAACGAGATATCGCTCAAGGCATGGACCGAGTCCCCCTTTGGCAATTCATAGACCATGTCCAAGTTTTTAACTACGAGTTGCTTCACAAACCTCGTCCCCCCTGTTGGCTGTCGTATGCGCAGAAGGCGCTGGCGACAATGTCGCCAGCGCCTTCGCTCCTACGAATTGTTTACTACAGAATGCTCAGCGGTCTACTGGGCATCCTTGAGGTACTGGGTATCGATGAACTGTCCGTAGTCGTCAGCGACAGCGTCGATCTGACCCTGATCCTTGAAAAACGTCATCTGCTCAAGCATGACATTTGCGACCGAGCTACCGAGCCACTCATCGCTGAGCTGATCCTCGACGCTTGGGAACGTAAACCATGTGGGACCAGACAAGAAGTTGCCGACATCTTCCATACCAGCAGCGTTGGCGATGATCGGGTTGGTGCCACTTGGATCAGCGGCCCACTTCTCGTTGAACTCTTCGTTTGCACGAACGAAGCCGGTGACGACCTCGGGGTATTCTTCAGCGAAGTCGTTGCGCACGGCGTTGACGTCGTAGGTCTTGATGCCGACTTCGTCAGATGTTTCCTGACCGGTGAGCAGGGGCACGCCGCCCGCTTCTGCCATAGTCACAAGTGGCCCGCCGAAGGCACAACCGACTTGAATTTGGCCAGCAGAGAATGCAGCTGCGGTCGAGTCACCACTCTCGTGAGGCAAGATTTCTACATCGCCTTCGTCGACACCCAAGAATTCCAGCGTGTTGAGAAGCTTGTAGTGCGTGATGTTGCCGATCGGGGTGAGGATCGTGGCGCCTTTCAGCGTTTCGGCTGCATTGTCGCGGGTGTAATCAAGGTCACCGGACACGAAGCAGTTGTCGGCATCGGCGTAACCAACAGCAATACCGATCATGGTGATTGGAGCGCCGTTAGTGGCCTTGACGGCGAACGGGGTGAGGCCGATCGAGTAGCTAATATCGACATCGCCAGCGATCATGGCGTCGGCCATTGCACCGCCATCGGGGAACGGAATCCAGGTGACTTTTTCGGCACCCATGGCTTTGGCAAAGCTGCCGTCTTCTTGACCGATTTGTGGCGGCAGTGGCCAACCAGCAAAGTAGGCCATATTGACATTTTCGATCAGCGTTTCACCGCTGCCGGATGCGGAATCGGCATCATCGCTGCCACCGCAGGCGGTAGCAACCAGCGCCAGCATGGCGAGGACTGCGAGTAGTTTCTTCACTGTATTTCTCCTATTCGGCATCGGTACATTACCGACCCCTGTGGGTATTGATAGCAGGTTTGTGCTTCGCTTGGGCGGACAGCCTGGCGAGCGATGCGATGCGCCCTCGACATCAGTGGGCAATCGGACGAGCGAGCCAGTCGCCGGTGCGCGACACGATTTGGTCGACCCGCCCAATCAGATCGTCGAGTACTTCACGATCTGCAATCAGCGGCGGGGACAGGATCAGCATGGTTGCCCCCCGATCGTCGGGGCGAATCATGACTTTGGCATCGCGCACGAACTCGGCCATCACGCCGCTCTGCAAACCTTTGGCCTCGGCATCCGATAACGGCACACCGTTCGGGCCGTCTTTCCAGAACTCCACGGCATAGAAGTAGCCGGCACCGCGAACGTCTCCGATGCATGGATGGCTGGCTTGGATCTGGCTCAGACCATTCTTGAAGTAGTCCTGGTTATCGAGCACGTTCTGGAAGACTTTTTCTTCCTCCATTGCTCGCATATTCGCAACCGCTACGGCAGTAGCAACAGGATGGCCGCCGAACGTCGATCCGTGATTGAAGTGACCGGATTCCGATTCCCATACCGCTTCGACAAGCGGCCGTCGAATGATCACGCCACCGAGTGGTTGGTAGGCACTTGTTACGCCCTTGGCAAAGGTGATCATGTCAGGCACGACCCCGAAACGTTCACTGCCGGTCCAATGTCCGAGGCGACCAAACGCGCAGATGACTTCGTCGGCGCACAACAAG
>Ga0114956_1000330_pt1 | contig 32734 bp, 26 predicted proteins | sample MaitaG_FD_87304 | JGI IMG/M metagenome (GOLD analysis project Ga0114956, IMG submission 87304) | Marine algal microbial communities from Maine, USA - Maine_Asex2 metaG | ecosystem: Host-associated > Algae > Red algae > Unclassified | place: Maine, USA | collected 2015-01-05
CGTCGGGTGACACTGATGCGTCGGGTGATACTGATGCGAGTGATGCAGGTAGCACTGACGATGATACAGACTCTGGTAGTGGTACAACTGGAGAACCTGTCGATGATTTGCCCGAGAGCGAGCGAGACGCTTTCACGGGTTCATCTGATCTTATGAATGCGCTGTTGGTAGAGGATTTTAATATTTCCAATTACCAACAAGTTCTTTCGTCAGTGATAAGGCTGTCTGATCTTGATGACTCTATGCTCATGATACGCAAGCTGCGTGATCTTGAAGCTGAGGTTGCGAATGGCACATCTGCGCTTCAACAAATAAACATTGTGGAACCACCTTTTAACAGGTTGCATATCTGTCCAGATGGCGGTCGGTTGTTAGCAATAATTTCTGATAATGTTAGAAATGACCAATATGTGTTTGACAATTGTCAAATCGGGGGCGATTTGTACAATGGGCAGTATACGCGTTCAAGTGGGATAACTGATAATTTTCGTGAAACAAAGGTTGAGAATTCCTTCCTATTCTTAGGCACATCAATTAAGGATGCGATGGGATCGACTCGCGAATTAACCGGACTGTTTTTTCAGATTGACCAATCTTTACCGACTGAAAGTGTGCAAGTAATAGCCTCTCCCACATTGAGAATCACTGACACAGAATCGAATGGTATTAGTATTGTCAGAGGCACTGTTGATGGCCGTTCCGCAGCTGGTGATGCGCAAGCCAGCCCTGGTGGAGCGATGGGTACAAAAGTTCGTTCGGTATCACTCAATGTGCGTTCACTGCCCAGAATATCTGATCTTGTTAAAGCAACAACACAGACAGTTTTCGCTGCCGACAATGAGTTCGCAGACTACCAACAAGGGCAACTTGTAATCTCATTCGACGACAGAGACAGAGAAGGGAATCGAATAGTTATGCAGGCAGCTAATGGCGATCCTGACTCTTTCGACGTGTTCGTTTTTGAGGACGACGATTCGGTGCAATCGTTCACTATTAACTGGAGTGATCAATACCGTTTTAATCAGCCGCTTCGATTCCCTGATTAATATTGAATCCTGTTTTGTAATGTGCCGATCAGTTAGCGATGAAATTATCAGCATGGACGCTTAAATCTCTGATTTGCACGGCTGCGTTGAATAGTTTGTTCTGGGGTAGTATCGCTCAGCTCGATTTATTTGGTGCCACTACTGCCGCTGACGCTCAATCAGAGTCGCTTTTTTCGCGAGTGATTGGCGGCCCGTGGTATCACTCTACTGCGCGTGATCGTATCGCCGTGATACTGATTGACGACGACTATTTGAATGAGGTCGATTCAGCGTGGCCTCTGTCCTATGCGCAGCAGGAACTACTTCTGGAGGATCTCATGCTCTATGAACCCTCTGCCGTTTTTCTGGATATGTTATTCCAGCACGAACACGGCAAAGTAGGAAATTTGAATCCCGGGTTGGATCAGCTGCGAGAACGCATTCAAAAGACGACGTCGTCCGGTACACCCGTTTTCATACCAAAACTACTTAACAACAATTTTAGTGGTAACGGTTGTGCACAAGCAGCGCCGGCGAACACAGACCCTTTCACTATAGCTCAGGTTACACCGTTGCTGATCGACAGCGGTGCCACGCCGACGTATATAGGTTGGAGCGGTTGTGCAGAACGCTATCCCGCTTACGTTCTTGACAACCCGACATTGCTAACGCCAGCATTTGCCTTGTATTCCCAGGATAAAATGGGCAGAGCCGATGCTGAACTGCCGGACCCGGCGGACTATGACCAAGAGATGATGATTCGATGGGGGGCGCGCACTAGCCAACAAAGCGCCGAAGGTTACGAGGTGGCTGGATTGCCGCCATGCGAGCTACTGGACGGGCAAGGCGTAATGGCAACATCGTTATATGTACTGAAACAAGTTTGGGAAGTGATGTTTCAGACTGTCTCTCAAAAACAGCAACGCGGCCGGCTTAACGCATGCACTCATACTGACTCTCTAAGCGCACTGTGGTTGCTTGGTGGTGGCCGCGATGATAGAAATCGTGCTTGGTTGAATGAAATGTTGCGGGACCGGATTGTTCTTATCGGTACACAGATTAATGGCTTGCATGATCGAATCGACAGCCCAGTCAACGGACAAGTGCCCGGTGTATTTATGCTCGCAATGGCGTTGGATAACTACCTGACCTACGGCGCTGGCTACTACCGGGATATGAAGTGGTGGGTCGCGGCCTTGCTCGAGATCGCCGTTCTGTTTTGCACGACAGTTCTTATAGGTTTGTTGTGGCAACGAAGCTCGCTAAGGTCATCGATTGGTGTGCATGCTAATTCGAACATTGGTACCCGGGGACCCATCGATCTCGCCATTAAAGCGTTTGCTATCTACAAGCTAATGATACCGTTATTGGGGTCGTTAACCTTAGCCGGGCTGGCTTGGCACTTGGGATATGCCCCGTTGAACTGGATAGCCGTAACGTTATTGGTGTTTGTTCAGAACCCGGTCGGGATGGGTGATTGTTTTGGCGATAATGATCCATATCACTGGTTAACACGGAACTCGAAGGAGAAGTAATTTCATGCGTACGATTCATCATATTGTTGTGTTAATGCTTGTTTCTCTCGTGTACACAGGCAACGCCTTAGCAACTGATTTAACCGTGCTGGGACTCTCAAAAGTAAAACTTAAAGGTGCTCAGTCGCTTGATTTTGTCGTTTACGATAGTAGTGGTGTGAAGTCAGGTAGTACTTTGGTAAAAGTAAAGTCACGCGAAGTCGCAGGCTTGCCGGTGCTGGATGAGGCTGGCGGTCGGTTGATTCTAATAAAATTGCGTGGCCAGCGCGTTTGGTTAAGAAAGGATTGGTTTTCCTTGTCGAGCGAGCCATTACCGCCTTGCCCTAAAGTGCGTCCGGGTGGTTCCGCTGACCAAGTTGTTCTGGGTGTCGCAGCAGTCGGGCCAGATTGCCGTCACGAGCCTCAAGAAAAATAAAAACATGATTGCAATGTGTATGAGGTGGTGCATAACTCTATTAAGCCTATGCATGTTGGTCGTTGTTTTGGCAGGTTGCGAGTTGATAACCACGCGACCTACTTCTGGCGGAGCGGCTGCCATAGGTGTTGTGCCAACAGTTGAGGTTGAAGGTATGTCGCAACTAGACACACTGAATGCGGCTGCGACAGGCAAAAAAAAATGGTTTGCGAATGTGTTGATTGAGCGTAAGCGGCTGGCGGAACGCTTTGATGGCGAATTGTCTCCACACCTGGCCGCCTATCTTGAAAGTAACATCTATGTTTATGAAGATGAAGGGTTGCAAAGCTATCTTGTGGGCATTAAAGATCGCTTGCTGCGCGCATGGGAGGGTCCGGCGCTCGATATAGACATAGTGGTCGAGTCGGATACGCGTTTCAATGCCTACGTTGATGCAACGAGTCAATTACATATCTCGACCGGCTTACTCGACTCATTGGATAATGAAGACGAGCTTGCCGCAGTGATTGCACATGAGCTCGCACATTTGCTTTATCGCCACACAACTTCTCGAGCTGGTTTCGAGCGATTTGGCAGTCTGGTTGAAGCAGTAGGTGCTAACGCTATGACGATCGCCGTCGATGGCCGAGTCAGCAAAGAGGAGGGTGTTCGTGCAATCCGTCGGTTGACCAAAAGCGGTCAGGTACTCGGCCTGCTTTGGTCCGATCTTTTAGTACCAAAACGTTCACGTGAAACTGAAAACCAAGCAGACCGACTCGGCCTGGATTTACTTGTGCGCGCTGGATACAACCCGAATGTATTTGACAAGGTGTTATTAAGAATACAAGGTGCGGCACGTGTTCGTACAAAACGAGTAACGTTGATTGAAGGAATGGCCAAAGAGCGGCTGAGCGATGTGCAATCTGATGCGCAAGAAAGTATTGGCACTGAGAGCGCCGCAGCTCTGGCCAAGGTCACTGCCTCGTTACTCGACAACGCATTGGGATTCGCGGATGATTTCAGTAAACGATACGAAGATTCAGATGCAAGAATAACATCGCTTGCACTCTACCGAGACAAGATCTACAACGATGATGAACTACCTCCGCTGATTACTGAAGACCCTTATTTAGTTGCAACTGGTAAACAAGTAAAAAACTCAACGCTCAAGGCCGATCTTGAATCTATTCGGTCTATCATTGCTCTTGCAGAAAAGGACTCGCGTAAAGCACAGAGATTGTTTAAATCAGCATCGGACAATATTGATGGACCGGTCGATTTGTTGTCGATCAATCTAGCAAGAGCATCACTTGAAATATCAGAGCGTCGCTATTCGGACGCGCGAACACAACTAGAAGCACTAATACTAGACATACGTGCACCGGTTGAAGCTTATCTTCGCCTGGCGCGGCTTCAGGCTTATCAAAAAGACTTTGATGTAGCACTAGCAACGCTGGATACCGGGACGCGTCGTATCGGGCGCGATTATCGATTTCTGCCCACACGAATCTACATCGAAAAGCTTGCAGGTAAGTCAGAATTAGCTGCAAAAAGCACGGAAAGGTGCGCACATTACGATGCTGGAAAAACACGGTTAACAATGGAAATGCTAGGTGGCATTGCAATAGATCCGAATTCTTACTATGCCGAGTGCGTTGCTATTCTCGGAAGGGACCCTGTAGCCGATAAGTTAAAGGACAAGCAGAAAGAGGTGCAGGATGTAATCACACGTGGGTGTGATTTATTGGCGAAGCTGGGTCTTGAAGCAAATTGTAGTTGAGGGTGCCACCTTGAAGTTGTTACACGCTTCAACGGCATATTGAGGTGTGCCACACACAAATGACAGAGAGAGGCGGGGAGGGAGAGTTGAACCCCCATCCAAACCCACTGGCAGATCCCGGAACCGGGGTAGAACTACTAACCCAGATATGTTGAGATATTTGGCTAACAGTACTATCGCGACTACAGAAAATTAGCTGCATATATCGGGTTTTTGATTTAGTCAACAGGCGCGGACTCGGACTCTGACTCTGACTTTGGATTTGTATCTGATTCAGACTTCTGCAACAGCGGAGCGTACAGCTGTCTAACTCGATCAGCATCACAGGATGATAGATTTTTGCGTTGTCCAATTTTACTCGTACTTTTCACTTCTATGGTTTTGTACCCAGGCGCTATTGCAAAGGCATGTTGTGAGTAGTGCATGATAGAACTATAACAATAGGAATCTGTTACGGGGTGGCCCGACGGGTGTTTGTAAAAATTGCGTTCTTTGCCTTGTTGAACATTTTGTAGATTTACGCTCACGTAGCTATCGCGTATATCGCGATTGTGTTCATGAACAAAACCCAGCGCATGTCCAATTTCATGTAAAACGGCTCCGTAGGAACACCGTTCACCGAGTAATATATACTGCATTCCACCGATCATTCCCAGAGATGATCTGCAACCGTCGCCTGCGCGAAACATAAGTAGGTTCTTGTCATTACCATTGGCTTGAGTAAAACGCACAGGCGTTTTTTTCTCAAATTCCTTTATGGCGTCTAGTATTGAAGTTCGTTTATCTTCCGATAAGGACCTGTCGATTAAATAAGGTATGACGGCATTGTCCCATAGTCGTAATTTGCTAAAATCCAAGCTGCTTACCGCCGCCTCCAGGTCACCGTTCGTGTTGAGGATGATATCGTCTTGGTAAATGATCGTACCTGTTGGGGTTACTTCAACATACACTTTTTCAGATTTGCCATTCAATGTCTTATTGATCTCGACGTTTTCGTTTGATTCAATCTTAGCTGATCTGTTCTTGGGCTCGGATTGGTGTTCACTGAATTTGCACCATTGTTCAGACGCAACTGGCCCAAGCTTGTTTTTTTCATTCAGAACATTCGTTATTCTTTTGAATACTGGTGAGCCATCGACAGCTGGTTGTTTAATGGCATCTATAATTTCCATTTCAATGGAGTTCAGGATACCAATACCATCTACAACCACATCAAATACTTGCCAGTTCGACTTTTTGCCACGATCTGTCAAGCGTACGACTATTGGAATATTGACAGCACCATCAATATACGAGACAGCGACATGTACGATCTGAGTGGAAGTAGAGGTTCTAACATTGTCAATTTCAAACTGAATATTATTCTCGGCTTCGGTGTTAAAGATATTTAAATGGTTATTGAAAAAGCGTACGCCAATCAGGCAGCTGAGGTAGTCACGTTGTGCTCTACTAAATTTATTGAGATTTTTCCCAATAGTCAGATACGCAATTGCCGATTGATCAAACATCGGATAGTAGTCATTTTTTAACTGCCGTAGGAGTGGCTGGTTACCAGCAATCTCGCTTTGCAGAGAAAGCAAAAAACTTAAATCCTGAACGGCGGATTCGACCACGTCTAAAACATCACTGCGTACGTTGTCTTCATCTGATGAGTACTGAGGGTCTGGGGTTTGCGCGTACAAAGGCCCGGTTACCAGTACAACAAGGCAAAACCGTAATATCGCGAATAGTGTTGAACGATTGTTCATTCTTTACTCCTGTGGTACCCGATCGAAAGGGCGAACACTTCAAGATTATGTTACGACCAAAAAAGATGGTTTTATTATTACCAGATCTCAATTACTACATCCGGACCTATAGACAAAGTTGTTCTCAGGTCATCTTTGAGTCAAACCTACCCGCAAAGTTCTTGAACTCTCCTTTACGCTAAGTGAATGCTAAACACACAAAGAAGGCCGCTAGAAGCGGGCCTTTCATATTCGTTGGAGCAGGGGGAGTCGATCCCCGTCCAAACCTACAGGCAGATCCGGAACGGGGTAGGTTTACAAAACTAAACTACATCATTATTCAAAGCAGCCCGTTTACGCGAGCTTCTCAAATTGGTGTTTGTATTTCGAATATACGGGGTGGCGCACATGACGATGAAGAGTTTGATCTCATTGATTCTTCTTCCTAATCAATGTCGGATCAATTGAGATCTCGCACATGAAAGTTGCTACTCTGGCGTCAAGTAGATTGCTGTTACTCTGATATCGACATTGTGAGTCACTCGACTCAGTAGTGAACACGTGGACAGTCAGATATAAAACAATATGGCTCATCCAACGACAGCTTTTGCCGTTCGCCTACCCATTTCAACTGCTGGCAATTGAATGGTCGTGATGGTCGGGAAGGCACTGGCTGACGACGGCAAATCATCGATGCCCATCAATGCTATTTCTTCCGGTATTCGAACCTTACGTTGGTGAAGCTCGTGTGAGGCGCCTGGCGCAAGAACATCAGCGAGGCAGAGGATAGCGGTGACATGCGGTGTGGTCTGAAAAAACCCGTTGGTCTCATTCGGGCAATCTCCATGCTGCGGGTATCTGCAATCTTAAATCGAAACGTACCCGCAAAGTTTTTGAATCTAGTTGAATCTCCTTGACGCTAGATGATTCGAAAACCCAGAAAAAAGCCCGCTAGAATGCGGGCTTTGATGGTTTATTAAACTTCAATAAACAGGTTGTTGGTGGAGGAGGGGGGAGTCGAACCCCCGTCCGAAAGTACTCTGCCGTCGGTACTACATGCTTAGTTTCGTCATTAGCTTTAGCCACTTAATGCAGGACGAGCACCATAAGAAGCAGCGAGTACATTATTTGTTTAGCCATCCGGTGTAAGTACGACCCTTCAAGCGATCCTGCGTCTGTTGCCCCCGCCCAAACCCACAGGCAGATCGGGACGGGGCAGAACTACAAAACTAAACTACTAGGTACAAAAGCACCAAAAGTCTAATTATGCAGCCATTGCGTAGTTGTCATCGTTAGCAACTATAAGTTTTCAGCTGGATTTACGAGGTAATCTGAAGCCTCGGCATGCACCTAAGGGTTCGCCACTCCCGTCGAAACCATGTCTCCCCCGGAAAAGCTTACCTACCCGAGTAGTATGCGGCCACTTCGTCCAAATTTCAATGAATTGGTGTCATAAGTGTGCGCCGTACTGACAGAACCGACGCACCGACCGTATTCCTGACCACATTTCACACCGCTTTGCTATGCCTGTTTTTCGCATCATGAAACACGCATTGTTGGCATGTTCGTGTTGCTGGTATGAATACCCTGCCTTTCACGGCTTACTAAATTCTGAAATTACATGCATCCATCTGCAAAGCAACAGCGTATCGAAGGCCAGTGATTAACGTCGTTGAAAAGGTAACGCCTGTTCAATGTCTAAAGATGATCAAAACTTATACAAATATTGACCATAAATTTTCAACTACGACAATTCGCTGCAATAAAGTGCCGCGCTGTTTTGTTTAAACCAGTTCCTTCATATTTGAGTGCGGTTAACACTCGCTGTTAGAAACATGATGCAACATCCCAGACCTCAACTACTATCAAAGGCAGGTTTTTCAAAAAACGCTATACATTTTTTATTCACGATATTGGGGTCATAAATCTGTCAGTTGATTGTGAAAAATCGTGCCAGCTGCTTGTTAGCTGTGTGCAAAAAAGTTGACTGTATATACTTGGCTCTCGTTCTAACTCTAACGGATTTTATAAATACAATGAAACGCATGACATTCACAAAGCAGATATGTGCTGCGGTGGTTTTCAGTGCTCTCGCCGTTTCCAGTGCTCAAGCCCAAGACACTGTGATTCAAGGTTGGAGCGGTACAGCGACACTCGGCGCAAACAGTATTTCAGGTAATACTGAGGCCAGCAACATTAACGCCGGCATTCGATTAGGCAAAACTGTTGGTAAGTGGGAACACTTGGTATTCGGTTCTTATTTCAAGGGTGATGCAACGGTATTAGTTGATCAGGTTGATGCAACTGGGATGCCTGTCACTGAGCTTCTTTCAAATGGTGACACTGTTGTTAAGCAACGTGCTATTAAAAGCGGTAACTCTGACCGTTTGGCCATTGGTTATCAGCCAAAATTCTACTGGCGTCCGCGCACTTACTTTTTTGGCATCATTGATTATGAGCAAGACAAGCCAGCTAACATCAAGTTAGGCGCTCGTCAGCTAATCGGTGTTGGTCACAAGTTTTTCTCTAACGCGTCTGGTTTTCTTTCGGCTGAAGCAGGTATTGGTAACAAGACCACTGAAGTTGTTTCTGGCGAAGATGCCAGTGGTGGTGCGGCGTACATTGGTGCTAACTACCTGAATCGTATTAACGACAACGTTACATTTAACGCTGACTTCCGTGCAGATTTGGGCGCAGACAACACTTACACAGAGATTGGCCTGGGATTGGCGTTCAAACTCTCTGAAAGAATGGCTGTGAAAATTGCTCACCAGACTCGTGGTAACTCGGATATCACTAATCCGGCATTGCCAAGTTCATCTAAGAGCGATAATTCAACATCAATTAACCTTGTGGTCGATCTTTGATCATTATTTCGAAGATCAGCATGGTAAAAAGCTGAATTTAGCTTGAATTGATCGTCTGCCAGTCAGGCATCAATCGAAAAAACCGGTACTGTCATCAGTGCCGGTTTTTTTTCGTCTGTCGTTTCTGGTCGGTTACCCAGTGATGCGCCATATCCAGTATCATATGGCAGCAACTCCGTCGCTTCATTAGCTAAAAACGAGACTCTGGATGCTTTGCCTCACTGGCGCGTCAGCGCAATCGGAATTTCGCCGGCACCGTTTGCTGGAAAGAGTGCAAGAACATTTTCCAGCTGTGTCCTCAGTCAGAAGTCGATTTTTGTATCTTGTCGATTCACATAGCGAACTCTCTTCGAAAGCGCTTGAGCAACTGAACTCACTGCTCGACGTTGACCCATCGGAAAATAACGCTTTTGCATCTTCCGTCTGGGTAACCCCGCGTGCCGGAACGATTTCGCCATGGTCGTCGAAAGCGACCGACATCATTCATAACTGTGGGTTGTCCGCGGTAAATCGTGTTGAGAGAGCGATCGAGTATGGCTTTGATGGTCTGAGCAATAATCAGTTGCAGACAACTGAGTTACTGGCGTTGCTACACGATCGAATGACCGAATCTGTGAGTCTGCACATGCCGGACGCTTCAACGATGTTCGTTATGCAACATCCCGAGGCACTCACCAGAATCGACTTAATGTCAGGTGGGCGCGGTGCCTTAGTGGACGCAAACCAATCGTTAGGGCTTGCGTTGTCGGACGATGAAATCGATTATCTGGCTGATAATTTTACCAAGTTAAGAAGAAACCCTTCCGATGCAGAACTAATGATGTTTGCACAGGCAAACTCTGAACACTGTCGGCATAAGATTTTTAACGCCAGCTGGACCATCAATGGCCAGGCTCGGGAGCACTCGCTGTTCGGCATGATTCGAAACACCCACGCGGTCTCGCCAGAAGGGGTGTTATCCGCCTACCATGACAATGCGGCGGTTATTGAGGGTTACCAGGCTGATCGCTGGTTACCGACTAGCGATGCACACTATCAATGCTTTTCTGAACCAACGCATATTCAAATAAAGGTGGAAACGCATAATCACCCGACAGCCATCTCACCTTTTCCCGGTGCAGCAACAGGCTCAGGTGGTGAGATTCGTGATGAGGGAGCCACCGGTAACGGGTCCAAACCGAAAGCGGGTTTGTGTGGTTTTAGTGTGTCCAATCTGGAAATTCCTGAATGGCAGCAGCCATGGGAAGTTTCGGTTGGTAAACCCGATCGCATTGCCAGTGCTTTGGATATCATGCTGCAAGGGCCAATTGGTGCTGCTGCTTTCAACAACGAATTCGGGCGTCCAAATTTGGCCGGGTATTTTCGTACCTATTGTCAGAGCGTCTCGTTTGGTGATACCAGCGAGGTTCGCGGGTATCACAAACCAATCATGCTTGCCGGCGGGCTTGGCAATATCCGCGCACACAACATTGATAAAAAACCGGTTCCACCAGGCACAGCTATCGTTGTAATTGGTGGCCCTGCCATGCTAATTGGTTTGGGTGGTGGTGCCGCATCATCGGTTGCCAGTGGTGCCAGTGAAGCTGATCTGGATTTTGCATCTGTACAGCGCGGCAACCCGGAAATGCAGCGCCGTGCACAGGAAGTGATCGATCGTTGCATTGCGCTTGGTGAGCACAGTCCCGTTTTATCAATGCACGATGTTGGCGCTGGCGGGCTGTCTAATGCGTTGCCAGAGTTGGTGAATGATGCCGGGCGTGGTGGTCATTTTCACTTGCGTGATATTCCTAATGACGAGCCGGGCATGTCGCCTAAAGCGATCTGGAGCAATGAGGCACAAGAGCGATACGTGCTGGCTATTGATCGCGCCCAACTAGAGCAATTCCAACACATTTGTGAGCGCGAGCGTTGTCTGTATGCTGTTGTCGGTGAAGCAACTCAAAGCCCTGTGCTGTTGGTTGAGGACAGTCACTTCAATGATGCCCCGGTCGATATGCCCATGGATGTGCTGCTTGGCAAGCCGCCAAAGTTAGCCATAGATGCACAAAGGCGTGAATTTGCATCGAGCACGTTTAAGACCGATGACATCGAGCTGGAAGAGGCCGTTAAGCGATTGCTGCAATTGCCTTGCATTGCATCGAAGAATTTTCTGATCACCATTGGCGATCGGTCGGTAACCGGTCAGGTTGTTCGCGATCAAATGGTGGGGCCGTGGCAAATACCGGTAGCCGATGTAGCGGTTACCGTTGCCGACTATCGTGGTTATACAGGCGAGGCCATGGCCATTGGTGAGCGCACGCCTATAGCATTGCTCAACCCGGCGGCATCTGCGCGCATGGCTATTGGTGAGGCAATCACGAACATTGCAGCCGCCAATATAGGCGAGATCAATAATATAAAACTATCTGCTAACTGGATGGCGGCTGCAGCGCATCCGGGTGAGTACGCTGGCTTGTATGACGCAGTTGAAGCTGTCGGACTAGAGCTTGCTCCGGAGCTTGGTATTGCTATTCCTGTGGGCAAAGATTCGTTGTCAATGAAAACGGTCTGGACCCACGATAACGAAGAGCGCAGCGTGACATCGCCGATGTCGTTGGTGGTAACAGGATTTGCACCGGTTAAAGATGTACGTTTAACACTAACGCCGCAATTGCGAACCGATGCCGGTGAGACAGATATTTTTCTGATCGATCTTGGTTTGGGAAAAAACCGATTAGGCGGGTCTTGCCTTGCGCAAGTGTTTAATCAAACCGGTAGCGATGCACCCGATGTTGATTCTGCAACACAGCTTCGAGGATTGTTTGTCGCCATTCAGGGGCTGCAGCAAAGTAATCAGCTACTCGCCTATCACGATCGCTCCGATGGCGGGCTGTTTGTTGCGCTCGCCGAGATGGCTTTTGCTGGCAATATTGGTGTGCGCGCCCAAATTCAGAGTCTGCCCAAAGACAGCATAGCCAGCTTGTTTAATGAAGAACTGGGTGCGCTGATTCAAGTGCGCTCATCCGCTTATGCTGCGGTGCTGGCAGCGTTCGAGATGGCGGGTTTGGGCGATTGCATCCATGCAATTGGCGGGCTTTGTGAAACTCCTGATCTGGAAATCTGGCACGGCAGCGAGCTGCTTTATTCACAACCGGTGGTGGAGCTTCGCAAGCAATGGTGGCAAACAAGTTACCAGATGCAAAAGCGACGCGATAATCCTGAGTGTGCTGATCAGGAATTCTCACTCATTAGCGAACCGGATGATCCGGGTCTGACGCCCCAGTTAACATTCGACCCCGCCATGTCATTGCTGGCGCCTGCTTTGGCACTCGGACGACCGACGGTTGCTATTTTAAGAGAGCAGGGTGTTAACAGTCACATCGAGATGGCTGCGGCGTTTGATACGGCCGGTTTTGATTGCATCGATGTACACATGTCTGATTTGCACAGTGGTCGTGTGTCACTGGCCGATGTATGTGGGCTGGTCGCTTGTGGTGGATTCTCTTACGGGGATGTTCTGGGTGCCGGCGGTGGCTGGGCGAAGTCGATTCTGTTCGGTGAAAAATTACTGCACGAGTTTCAGCAGTTCTTCGAACGCAGCGATACGTTTACCCTTGGGGTCTGCAATGGTTGCCAGATGTTGTCGCATTTGCAAGCGCATATTCCGGGTGCGTCAAACTGGCCAACCTTCTTACGCAATACCAGTGAACAATATGAAGCGCGAGTGGCAACGGTTGAAATCTACGAATCACCTTCGCTGTTTTTTGTTGATATGGTTGGCTCGCGTTTGCCAATTGCTGTGGCTCATGGAGAAGGGCGTGCAGTTTTTTCATCGGCACAGAGTATGGATAACGCCAAAGTGGCCCTTGCCTACGTTGACAATCACGGCAAACTTACCGAGCGTTACCCTCTGAATCCAAACGGTTCGCCACACGGTATTACCGGCTTATGCAGTGACGATGGTCGAGTGACTATCATGATGCCGCATCCAGAGCGTGTTTTTCGTACTGTCACAAATTCGTGGCATCCACCGGAGTGGGGCGAGAACGGACCTTGGCTTAGAATGTTTGAGAACGCGCGAGTGTGGGTTGGATAATCAGCAAATCAGGCTATCTGTAAATGTTCAACAATTGCCGTAATCTCTAACTGCAGATCGCTGGCTGTCTGGCTTGCCAATCGCAGCCATTCGATAGTTTCGACTACAGAATCGGCAGATGCACCGTTGCCACTGATGTGTTGATCAATCGTTGCCTGAGTTTCACCAACAACCAGTTCGGTTAATACATCTTCTTGGGATTGTCCTGAGAATTGTGCCAGAACCTTAGCAGAGGTATTACTGCTGCCGCCTTCACTAACTTCGCCATAGACCTCGCTCCAGGCCATTAGCTTCACGCGAGTGTTTCCGGCTTGCTCCAGTACATCAGCTACGGGTTTTGTTTGCCACTCGGAACCACAAATCCAAAGTAGCTTACGCAACGATTCCGCCGCTTGTTGCAGCACTTTAAATTCACTAATATAAGTTGTTCTGAACTCATCCCAGTTGCCCAGTGCGCAGGCTGCAAGCGATTCAGATTCAAGTACTTCACTGATTTCCTGTGCATACTCTACTGTGCCGGTTAGCGTTTCCCAGTCGGTTCTAAGTCCTCGATAACCAGGGCCAAGTGCCAGTCGGTATTCAATGTTGTTTACGAACAACTCTCGAAAGCGCAACACTTTGGCAAGCTTGCCAAGCAGACTGCGATGCTCGGGTGTCAGGTTGGTTGGTTTTTCTATGCTGAATTCCATGAACTGCCGACGTGCATTGAAATAGTCTGCATCAACAATGTCTGGTCCTTCATCAAGGCTGCCACCCAGTTCATTTATCAAGCTCAGCAATTGTTTTTTGGCCGGTACTTTGTCCAGTACAAATGTGTTCTGTAACGTACTCAACTCATCTTCAATCAAGCGCGCCTGATGTTTTGCGCGTTGCAATAATCCAGGTGTTGCCGAGAAGCACAAATCAGCGTGTTTATATTGTTCGATGCTTAGAGGTGCTTTGTCGATCAGTTCGATTACCCCGGCCAACCGAATTAGGTGCCGTGCGTTTAATTGCGGGGTTTGCAAGACGTCGCTAATAATCGATGAGTTCATTGCCCTGGCAACATTCGTCACCCACTTCTCAATATTCTCAGGCAGATTGGGTAAATGCTGGAATTCAACTCCGGCCAAGCCAGATGACGCTAGCTTTTTTGAATACTCGTGTAAATTCGATACAGCGCCTGCAGCTTCATTGGCAGCGTTTGGTAACAACTGTGCATTTGAGCTCGCACTTCGATAATCTTTGAGCAGGTTTAATACGCTGTGCAATTGTTGAAGATTTTTGTTGCCAGTAATGGCCATTGCAAGTGATGTATCAAAGTGTTCCGGTAGCTCTGGCAGGCTTGCCTGATTAACAGTCGCCTGAGACAGTTCGGTCGGAGGTGCAGCGTTACCCAGTGCAACATCGAATTGCAGTTCAATATGGTCGCAGCCACTTATCGCTTGCGCCAATTGTGCAAAGTAGTCTTGCAGGGGCTGAGCTGCGATGTATTCGGGCAATTCAAATTCGGTATTGGTATGACACCAATCTCGCAGCATTGTGTTGGTGTCTGGTACATTGCTGTCGATGCGTACTTCGTAAGCTATTTGATTGTCATGATCCGGCGTCGTTGTGACTGCCGTATTTGCGCTATTGGTTGGTTCACGTCGATCAGCCTCGTTGATTTTTCTGATCAGCGTTGCAGGGTAGTACAACAATGGAGCACGTCGAACAATGGTTCCGGTCTCGAGCTCTTTCCAGCAAAGAAAACCCGCTGTCAGATACAGTCGTTTTAAGCCGCGTCGTTTGACCAGTGCATTTTCGACCTGCACTCGTTTGCAGCACTCCAGCAAATCATCCTGAGCCAGCTGACTCAAAATATTGGCGCGTGTTCGTGGGTTTTTACGCTGTCGTCGTTGTTGTAACGAGGCCGGTGAATTTGAATCTGGTAAATCGTTGTTTTGATCGGGAGTGGTAATCTGTTTGCCAGTGGCTGCGATCAGGTCGAAGCATCCGCCCTCGGTGTTGAGAACATCGGCCAATGCCAGCGGTGAGTGTGGATACAAGGCTATATCGCCTGCACGGGTGAACCAACTGAGCGCGCGCTGATCGGACTCTAGCTGGTCGCCGCGACGACGTGCCTGACTGGGTTCTGCCTGATTGCCGTTTAATACTTCCACTGAATGCGAATTTACCGTCTTTGGTTTTGGTGAAATAACTGGTAGTGGGAGTATCAGGAATCGGGCCAATAACTCCTGAACCGTTCACAGAACCATCGGTTTTCGGCAGGGTTTTGTGCGTGGCATATACTAAACAGTACTTTGAACCTCCACAGAGGTAATAAACAAGGGTGTTGAAGTGCTAAAGCGGTGCGCAGTTTGCATCAGACGATCTAAACAAATCGTCCGGCAGGGCGGGAATTTTTCGACCTACTATGTGTCGAACCTTTACTAATAGTTAACGCAGGCCTAAATTCATGAAAGACTGGACACGAATTGCTGGTATCAAAAGCAGCGAAATTACCGATGAAACCGTGTTTAAACGCCGCAGGCAAATCATTCAGGCTTCAATGGCCGCCGGTCTTACCGGCGTTATTGGTGCGCAAGCCTCTGCCAAAGGTTTGCCTCAACCAATCGAGAAATGGCCCCACAGTGCCACCGATGAGTTGACGTCGGAAAAAGTAGCGACAAGTTACAACAATTTCTACGAACTGGGCACTGATAAGGGCGACCCTGTTAAAAATGCTGGTGAACTGGTAACGGAGCCGTGGAGCGTAGTGGTAGACGGCGAATGTGATGCTCCCGGCAAATTTACTTTGGAAGATATTCTCAAACCCCACACCATCGAAGAGCGGATATATCGCCTTCGATGTGTAGAGGCCTGGTCCATGGTCATACCCTGGAATGGTTTTGAATTAGGGGCTTTGCTCAAACGTTTCAAACCTAATTCGAATGCTAAATATGTGGCGTTCGAAACCATCAATGACGAAAGCTTACCTGGCATGCAAAGCCGCGTACTGGATTGGCCTTACAGAGAAGGGCTGAGAATAGACGAAGCCATGCACCCCTTAACGCTCATGGCTATTGGTATGTACGGTAACGATATGCCTGCGCAAAACGGGGCGCCTATACGGCTTGTTGTGCCTTGGAAATACGGTTACAAGAGTATCAAGTCGATTGTCAGAATCAGCTTCACGGAAAAACAACCGGCTACCAGCTGGAATTTATCTGCACCGCACGAATATGGTTTTTACAGTAATGTTAATCCCGATGTTAGTCATCCACGCTGGAGTCAGGCTAAAGAGCGTCGCCTTGCCGGTGATACATCTGGCCTGGCAGCGTTATTTTCTAAAAAAATCGAATCACAGTTCATGAATGGTTATGGTGAAGAGGTTGCCGAACTCTACGCCGATATGGACCTGACAAAATTCTTTTGATATTGCCAATCAATACTGTTAACACTGGTAATGCAGCGTGAAGTAAACCAAAGGCGCCGCTGCTAACTAAGCTGACATGGAACCTGTATGCAGATAAGCAGTCCATGTTGGCATGACTACTCACAGTGAAGAACAATCTGCCAAGCATACAAAACGGGTGCATCGAATGCCCTCTTTGTCCATGAAATCGCTGCTCAAACCAGCTGTGTTTGTGCTGTTAAGCCTGCCTTTTATCTGGCTGGTATTTGCATTGCTGACTGATCGGCTCGGCGCCAATCCCATTGAGGAAATCACTGACTTCACGGGCGAGTGGGCACTACGCATTCTACTGCTTAGCCTGACGATGACGCCGCTGCGAATGGTGTTAAAAAAGCCATGGCCGATCAGGCTGCGACGCATGGTTGGGCTGTTTGCGTTCTTTTATGTGCTAACGCATTTTCTCACCTATTTGCTGCTCGATCTGCAGTTGGACACATCGGCAATAGTCGCCGACATCATTGATCGACCTTACATCACAGCTGGCAGCGTAGCTTTCATTATTCTGATCGCGCTTGCGGTTACATCAACCAACGCCATGATGAGACGTATGGGAAAGCGTTGGCAGTCGTTACATCGTCTGGTGTATGTGGCCACCGGTGCAGCGCTTTTGCACTTTGTCTGGTTAACCAGAGGTTTTCAGATTGAGCCGTTAGTCTACCTGGCTGTGTTTTGCGTTCTGATGTTATTCAGGACGAAGAAGTTAATGAAGTTGTATTTGCGTAAGCGCTCAGTTAACGGTACGTAAGGTTTGCTAACACGACAAGCGGCTTAGCCTCAGTCTGATTGGCTGATAAATCGGCGGACAATCCTACGGCCTGCCAAGCGCTGGGGCTTAACAGGCTGTAGGTATTCTATCTACTAAGAAGAAAGCAAAGCCGCAACAGTGTCACGCTCGTCGCGTAGTTCCTGTTGGCTGGCTTGCATTTTCTCTTTAATAAAATCACTTACATCCAGATCGCTGATGATGGTGTAGTCACCATTTTTGCATTGAACGGGAAAAGAATAAATCAAACCTTCGTCAATGCCGTAGCTACCATCACTTGGTACAGCCATGCTAACCCAGTCGCCATCGGGTGTACCTTGAATCCAAGAGGCCATATGATCGATCACGCCGTTTGCGGCTGAAGCTGCGCTTGAACTGCCGCGTGCTGCAATTACCGCTGCACCGCGTTTGGCAACCGTGGGAATGAATTCGTCTCGGGCCCAGGCTTGATCAACCATGTCGCTGGCAGACTTACCGTTTATAGATGCATATGAAATATCAGGCACCTGAGTTGTGGAATGATTTCCCCAGATGACCATCTGCTGAATGTCACCAATTCGGGCACCGGCTTTCGCAGCCAATTGAGACAGTGCACGATTGTGATCAAGACGCGTCAGTGCAGTGATGTTACGCGGGTCGATATTCGGAGCGTTTGCTTTAAGAATAAACGCATTGGTGTTGGCTGGATTGCCGACAACGCACACCTTACAATCCGGATTACCAACCTCATTCAACACCTTACCCAAAGAACTGAAAATCTTGCCATTGTCAGTAATCAGGTCGCTGCGTTCCATACCAGGTCCGCGAGGTTTAGCACCGACAAACAACACGGCATCGACTTTGTTCAATGCCACTTTTGGGTCGTCGGTACAAACAACGTCGTTTAGTAGTGGGAACGCGCAATCGTCGAGCTCCATTTTGACCGCTTCTAACAAGCCTAACGCCGGCGTTATTTCCAGCAGATGCAGACTAACTGGCTGATCGGGTCCGTAGATTTCTCCAGCGGCGATGCGAAACAGCATGGAGTAACAAATTTGACCGGCTGCACCAGTAATGGCTATGCGCTTTGGCTGTGTCATTCGCGGGTATTCCTTGTGTTTATTGGGCTGTTTTTTGTGTTTTATGCAATGGCGGGACCGTTTGGCTCCAATACAGATTGGCTCAACAATACCCAGCCATGCGCTGCGGCGCATAATAACACAGGCCTTGTGGTAATCTTGCGGCCGCCAGTGGCTTAGGGGCCGCAGATTTGCCGATGCAGGAGAATGACAATGCGCTGCCCATTTTGCGGTGCGATTGATACCAGAGTGGTCGATTCGCGACTCGTTGGTGACAACGATCAAGTACGCAGGCGCCGTGAATGCACTGAATGCGAAGAAAGATTCACCACCTATGAAAGTGCTGAGCTTAATTTGCCGCGCATCGTTAAAAGCCGGGGTAACCGCGAACCGTTTTCAGATAACAAGCTGCAAGCCGGGTTTCAGAAGGCGCTGGAAAAACGTCCGGTTAGTATCGAGCTGATTGACGAGGCGGTCGCGCGGGTTCGACACCGCTGTCTGGTTGCCGGAGAACGCGAGATCGATGCCCGGCAAATCGGTGGCTGGGTGATGGAAGAGTTACAACAGCTCGATAAGGTTGCCTACATTCGATTTGCCTCCGTTTATCGAGCTTTTGAGGATGTCGCCGCATTTCGGGAGGCTATCGAGACCCTTGAGGCTACCCCTGACGCCCAGAGCGCTGCGAATCAGCTCTCGTTGCTCAAAGACGACGAGTAGCCAGGAACAGGCCGGATGATCGGATTTGCGAATCCGTGCCACCGCCGGTGTCGCTGAAGTCGCAACGTGCTCAGTCGATGCGTGGCAGACTAGGCATATCAATTCAAAACACGGAAAATTGCGACCTTGTCTACAATTGTCGTCGTCCGAAAGGGCACTATGGCCTGCATTGCAGCCGACACGCTGACCACGTTTGGTGATATCCGTCTGGGCAACGATCTGGACCGGAATTCAAACAAAATCCAGACCTTTGGCAAGACGCATATGGGTATTGTCGGAAGCGCTGCACATACACTGGTTGCCGAGCGAGCGTTTAATGATAAGGCCGTCAAGGCCGATTTCTCTACTCGTGATAGTGCGTTTGATACGCTCATCCGGCTGCATCCGGTGCTCAAAGAAAAATTTTTTATGAATGCCAAGGATGCCGAGGATGACCCTTACGAGACCAGTCAGATGGATGCGGTTTTTATCAGTAAAAATGGCATTTTTGCGCTGTATTCATTGCGTGAGGTGTATGAATACAACCAATTCTGGGCTGTGGGCTCGGGAGCTAGTTACGCATTGGGCGCTATGCATGCGGTGTACGAAAAGTACAAATCAGCCAAGGACATTGCCAAGGCTGGAGCCGAGGCAGGTGCTAAATTCGACACCTCCTCACAACTCCCGCTAACAATAGAAACCGTAAAACTCGCTGTGAGCACCTGAGAAGGCCAATCTGCGGGCGAAACAGGCTACAATGGGCGGTTATCCTTAACCTATCCATGGAGCTGCCAGAATGGCTGTCGAAAATACACTCTCTATCATCAAACCTGACGCGGTTGGTAAGAACGCAATTGGCGAGATCTACGCCATGTTCGAAGCTGCCGGGTTGCAAGTCGTTGCTGCAAAAATGATGCACCTGACAAAGGAGCAAGCTGGCGAATTTTACGCAGTTCATAAAGAGCGTCCGTTCTACAATGACCTTGTTGCGTTTATGACATCGGGTCCGGTGATGGTGCAAGCGCTGCAAGGCGAAAACGCGATTGCGAAACACCGCGATGTCATGGGTGCCACCAACCCTGCTGAAGCCGCTGAAGGGACCGTTCGAAAGCGCTTCGCTACATCAATTGATGAGAACGCTTGTCATGGTTCTGATGCACCTGAAACAGCTGCCGAAGAAATCAAATTCTTCTTTGGTGCTGACGGCATCTGCAAGCGTACGCGATAAAATTATGACAGCAACGAAGGTCAATCTGTTTGACTTTGATCACGATGGTTTACGTGATCACTTCGTTGCGCTTGGTGAAAAGCCGTATCGTGCACAACAGGTAATGCAGTGGCTCTATCAGCAGAATGTTCGTGATTTCGATCTGATGAGCAACATGTCAAAAACCTTGCGTGAGCGGCTGAAAGAAGAAGCCTGCACAACTCTGCCTGTTGTGCAGCAAGAGATGCTCTCCAGTGATGGAACCTGTAAGTGGTTGTTTGAGTTGCATGACGGTAATCGGATAGAGACGGTCTATATCCCGGAGGCTGGTCGTGGCACGCTGTGTATATCTTCGCAAGTAGGGTGTGCACTTGACTGTTCGTTTTGTGCCACTGGCCGTCAGGGTTTTAACCGCAACCTGTCGGTTAGTGAAATCATTGGTCAGCATTGGCTTGCCACGAACTTGCTTGCGGCAAATCCTGAAACGCAAAACCAACGTATTACCAATATTGTCATGATGGGTATGGGCGAACCTTTGCTCAACTACAGTAAGCTCATCCCATCGTTAAGTTTGATGCTTGATGATCGTGCCTATGGGCTGAGTAAGCGCCGAGTCACCGTTAGCACATCGGGTGTGGTTCCGGCAATGGACCGGCTGACCAACGATATCGACGTATCCCTTGCTGTGTCTTTGCATGCACCAAACGATGCATTGCGCGATGAACTGGTGCCGATCAACAAAAAGTACCCAATTGAGCAATTGATGGGTGCGTGCTGGCGGTATGTACAGGGTGCTCGCAAAAAGCGGGTGTTATTCGAATACGTTATGTTAGCGGGTGTGAATGATAAACCTGAGCAAGCCAGGCAATTGGTCGAATTATTGCGAGATTTCCCGTGCAAGGTCAATTTGATTCCGTTCAACCCGTTTGAACAATCCGGTTACAAGCGATCAAGTAATGCAGCCGTGGCGAAATTTACTAAACTTCTAACTGATGGTGGAATCTTGACACTGACCCGTACCACCCGAGGCGACGATATTGATGCCGCGTGTGGACAGTTAGCGGGTGATATAACCGATCGCAGTAAGCGCTATATTCGTTTTACCGAACCGCGCTTTGGAGAACAGTTCCAATGAAGCAAGGGAAGAACAAGCAACTAATAAGTGGGCTGGTCGTGCTGCTCGCGATGGTATTGCAGTCGTGTGTGAGCACCGGGTTAAGCGACAAAAAAGCCAGCCAGGCGGCTCAATACAATGCGCAATTGGGTGCCGAGTATTTGCAGAAAAATGAGCTTGAGCAAGCTCGGGACAAGCTTGAGAAGGCATTGTCGCAAGATAAAAACAACGCATTAGCGCATGTCACTTCCGGGCAGCTACAACATCGAGTTGAAAACCCGTCTCAGGCGCGAGTGCACTTCAAGAAGGCAATTGAACTGGAACCAGATCAGGCCGATCACCGCAACAGCTACGGAATTTTTCTGTGCCAGTCAAAGGACTATGAAGCGGCTGAAAAACAATTCGCCATTGCAGCAAATAATAAGTTCTATAAAACACCGGAATTTGCACTTGATAACGCCGGTGTGTGCATGCTTGATGCGGATCGCCTTGAGAAAGCTGAGGAGTATTTACGCGAAGCGATACGAACCAACCCGGACTTTTCAAATACGTATTTACACATGGCTGAATTACTGTACAAGCGCCAGCGGTTAACGGTTGCCGGTGCTTACTACGATCTTTATTTGTCGAAAGGTCGTGAGACAGCTGAAAGCCTGCTGCTTGGAATACAAATCAACCGCGACAGTAATAAGCCTGCAGAAGCAGAATCGTATGCATCGAAACTGCTCAATGAATTTCCAACCTCTCGTGAAGCGGGCGAGTATCTGTCCAGACCACTACAACAATAACCATTCTGGTCGAACCCGACCAACACGGAGATAGACGGTGCAATACGAAACCGAAGAACAACAAGTTGAAGCGATAAAAGCCTGGTGGACTGAAAACGGTAAAGCGGTCATTGCGGGCATAGTCTTTGGCGTTTTGCTGGTTCTCGCCTGGATGTGGTGGAAAGGCAATCAGGAGAAAAAAGCGATAGCTGCATCGGACAACTTCAGCCAAAGCCTTGAGGCTCTGCAGAACGGTGATCATGCCAAAGTGCAAGAGCTTAGTGCTGCTAAAAGTGATCAATCGGATAGTTTGTATAGCGCCTACACCGGACTAACTGCTGCCCGCTCGGCGGTGGAGCAAGGCAATCTTGAAGAAGCAGCAACGCAGTTACAGTGGGTAGTCGATAATGCGGCACTCGACGATGTTGGTATTATTGCGCGGATTCGCTTAGCACGAGTTAAATCGGCATTGGGTGATGCAGAGGCAGGGCTCAAAGTGCTTCCTGATGACTACCCCGAAGTGTATGCACACTTGGTTGAAGAGGTGCGAGGCGATTTGTATGTAACTGCTGGTGACAATGCGGCGGCCAAAGCGGCTTATCAGGCAGCAATAGATACAAACCGTGCTGCTGATCGTGATTCATTACTAATGAAATTTAATGAGCTTGCTACGATTGGTGGCAAAAGCTGATATGAGGTTCAACCGCGTAACGTTTGGGTTAATCACGGCGACTCTGCTGCTGGCTTCTGGTTGTGCAATAACGGAACCGGTGATACCGCCAACCGAGCTGTCGTCCATCGATATTAATTCGAAAATGGATCGGTTGTGGTCGCGCAAACTTGAAAAATCTGCCAAAGGCCGATTTGAACCGTTGGTTCTCGACGATACTGTTTTTGCTGCGAGTCGTGCCGGTGAAGTGGTGGCGTTAGATCGGGAGACCGGTAAGCCGCGATGGTCACGTACATTAAATGTACCGCTAAGCAGCGGTGTCGGTGGTGCTGACGGTGCTTTGTTCGTAAGCACAAACGATGGAGTCATTCTCGCGCTCAACGCTACCGATGGTCAGTTGCTGTGGGAAGCGCAAGCATCATCAGAGGTGCTGGTACCTGTTTCGGCAGGGTTTGGAACTGTTGTAGTAAGAAGTGCCGATGGACGTCTTTTGTCCCTTGACCCAGCCACGGGTGAGGAGCTTTGGTCAGTCACTTACACACCGCCTGCGTTAACCCTGAATGGCTACAGTCGTCCTTTGTTGCTCGATGGCGGCGTATTGGTCGGACTTGATGATGGTCGAATGGTGGCGCTTGCAGCTGACAAGGGCAATGTGCTGTGGGAATCAATTGTCAGCGTGCCCAGTGGTCGTTCTGAAGTTGAGCGCCTGGCTGACATTGATGGCAGCTTTCGGGTGGATAACAGCGCAATCTATGTAGTTAACTACCAAGGTAAGCTTGCTCGAATAGAACCTGCAAAAGGTGAAATAATCTGGTCTGTACCCATGTCTTCAACTGCCGGGCTTGCGATAACTGAAACAGTGGCCATTGTTGTTGGCGCTGATGATGAGGTGCATGCGTTTGATAAAAACAATGGTCAGCTTTTATGGAAGCAGGAAGCATTGAAACACCGGCGTTTGAGCTCGCCACAAGTTATAGCTGATGGTTCGGTTGTGGTGGGTGATTTCGAAGGTTATCTTCATATCATTAGCAGCACTGACGGTCGTTTAATCGGACGCACGCGTGTTGCAAAAAAATCGATCTTTCCAGAAATTCCACTGCAGAATAATACATTGCTCGTGCAGGCTGCCGACGGTACAGTGGCTGCATTGCGCGCTCAACCCTGAAATGACTCAATCGCCGACGAACTCGGCGGTGCGTCTTGACGTACAACCTTCATGAAACCGGTTATCGCATTGGTTGGTCGACCTAACGTCGGCAAATCCACTCTCTTCAATAAGCTTACGCGTTCTCAGGATGCGCTGGTTGCCGATATGCCGGGACTCACCCGCGACCGGCAATACGGCGATGGTCGGGTAGGCGATTGGCCTTACCTGGTCATTGACACAGGTGGGTTAAGCGGCGAACCAGATTCTCTGGATGCCAAGATGGCGGCCCAAACACTGGAAGCTGTTCGCGAGGCTGATCTGGTTGTCTTCATGGTCGATGGTCGCGCTGGTATTAATCCTGTCGATGAGGATATTGCTGACATCTTGCGTCGTGAAGCGGGACCAGTAATGTTATGTGTGAACAAGATAGACGGTGTTGGTGAAGATAAGGCACTGCTCGATTTTTATGCGCTTGGAATTGAGACAACCGTCGCTATTGCTGCATCGCATAATCGTGGGGTCAATGCTCTTATAGACGATGCGGCCGGAGTGCTTGGCATTGACGTTGAGCAACTGCAAGCTGATGTGAGCGGTGGAGAACGCGAGCGAAATAAAGACATCCGAATCGCTTTTGTTGGTCGCCCCAATGTGGGCAAATCTACGTTGATCAATCGCTTGATCGGTGAGCAGCGGGTTATTGCCTATGATCAACCAGGTACAACCCGCGATGCGGTGGCTATTCCGTTTGAGCGCGCGGGTAAGCAATATAAATTAGTGGATACTGCAGGCGTTAGAAAGCGCGGCAAAATATCTGAAAAAGTTGAGATTTTCAGTGTTATAAAAACACTGCAAGCCATCGATAATAGTAATGTTTGCGTTGTGCTGGTTGATGCTGAAGATGGCGTTACCGCTCAGGACTTGCATCTGCTTGGTTATGCCATTGAAAAAGGCCGGGCGCTCATTGTGGCCATTAATAAATGGGATGCGCTGGATACCGAACAGCGTGAAGCCACTCGCAGTGAACTTGAACGGCGGGTTGAATTTTTACGCTTTACCAAAATTCATTTTATAAGTGCATTGCACGGCTCGGGTGTTGGCGATGTATTTAAATCGATAAATAAAGCGTATGCGTCTGCTTTCATGGATATTTCAACGCCGAAGCTAACGCGATTGTTGGAGGTAGCAGTGCAGCAGCATCAGCCACCGTTGGTTAATGGCCGACGTATCAAGCTTCGTTATGCACATCAAGGCGGCGTTAATCCACCGGTTATTGTAGCTCACGGCAGTCAGGCCGCTAAAGTGCCGGCATCGTATCAACGTTATCTGATGAATTACTTCACTAAAACGCTGCGCCTTTTCGGTACGCCCCTCAGAATGGAATTCAAGCAGGGTGATAATCCGTTTGCCGAGCGCAGCAGTACCAAAAAACGTGGGCAAGGGAAAAAACAATCGCGTAAGAAGGAAAAGGATGCTAACGAACGAATAGAGGCGCGTCGCGCCAGGAAGAAAAGCGGGCGGTAACATTTAAACGTTATCTTGATTTTGCATAAACTTAAGGTACGCCAATGCCAATTAGCCATAAAACATCGGTGCGTCTGTTATTCGTTTTCAGTGTCTTTGTACTGGTTGCGTGCAACAGCTCGGGTTCCTCGAATCCGCAAGTAGACACGACAGAATCTGAGAATAATCCCCAAAGTGGTAACGAGACCATCAACAACAGCTCGAATACGATCGCTGTTGTAAATGGTTTTGTGCTCGTGCAAGAAGAGGTGACTGACGGTCAGGGTTTTATTCTTGTACGGTATGACTATGAACTCGATGAAGCGAGCAAAACCATTAATGGCATAAGGTACGATTTGCAGGGCGACATTATAACGGAAAGCTTTTTAATCGAACTAACGTATAACGAAAAAGGCCATCCCGGCAGCCAGACACTGAGTCGTTCCAGAAGCGGCGAACTGGTTTTATCCCACACTTATGATTATAACGAGCAGGGCCAGTTGATCACGGTTGCGTCAAACCATACCGAGCAACCGCAAAACGACAGAGTGGAACTGTTCGGCTATGACCCGTCCGGTAACCTGATTAGTCATGAGGAAAACTATACGGACAACAACAATCCTTATAGTTCAACTGAATTTACGCTTAGAGAAGATGGTCAACCGGCCACAAAAGAGCATAATGACTATTCATTAACTGATGCCTCAAAAACGCTTTCAACGTATCAGTATGATTCGGATAACAGACTGATCGGTCGCTTTGATGCTGTGTTCAGGCATGAGTATGCTTATGATAGTGATGGTAATATCGGGACTATTACGGTTTATAACCAAGACGGTGCGTTGCACATGACCCACGAATATTCCTACGCGGCAGCCTCAGTGCAGGTGTACAACAAGATTAACTGGGAAACTGTTTACTATCCCAGGTAGGTCGGCTTCAAACTGCCCTCGAGTGGCATTGGCTAACGACCGTTGTCGTGAGCGTTAAGGGATATGAGGCATTCACCTGGCTGGGAAAAGTCGTAAAATCGCTGATAAACAAACAATCGCAAATACAAATTCCAATATTCCGGTAATTTCGTAAAACCAAAGGTCCGGGTTGTTTTTCGGGAAAAGCAATTGTGTTTCAGTGTTCGGTGTGTCCAGTCTGAGATAGGCGAGTACCTTTATCAAGTGATTCCAACCACCATGATAGAAACCAGGGATTAGGATGGCAATAATAGCAATCAGTACAAAGATGCGAAGACACACACTGCTGCGGTTGCGCTTGAAAAAGTATACTGAAGATGTCGCTATGGGCACCAGAATCATTCCAGTGATTGCCGCATGCATGGCGTTTGGCTGATCCAGCCTCAATGCGGCATGAACATGATGAACTGTATCGGTAATTCCGAGAAGCAAATAAGTCACTAACGCCATTTTTAAAAACGGAGTTTCTGTTAGTTCAGTTTTCATTCGGCGTGCAACTATTGCATATCAATGGCAGGTTTTCATTCGTGCTCTGACAACTGCACAGTATCAACACAATGAAAAACCATCGGCTGTATTGAGCAATCGTTTGTATCAGTTGGATAGACACGACCATGTTTACATAACTACGCGCGTTTCTTATTGTTTTCCGGTAGCTGTTTTTCTACCAGTTGATCGATTGAATCAAGTAACTTCAAGTGAGTCGCATCAGTAGATGATGCGCTCCATTGCACAATGGTGTTGTAAATTCCGCCGCTGATAAACGCCAATAAATTGGGATCAGACGTGTTACCGAACGCCGCTTCGTATTCGTGTGTAGTGAGGCGTATAACCATTTCGTAAAAGCGCTGCGCCACTGGCATGTTTTCTGCGCTGCGGTTCATTTGCGCAAATACATGCCGATTAGAACTTACATGGCCCGTTAAAATCGGCAGAAAGCACATTAACCGTGTTGTGCTGAGGCTTCTATTGTTGTTGTCTGCTCGCATCGCTTGTTCAAATTCACTGAGCAGGGAGTCGAGTAATGCTTCTTTATTGTCGAAGTGGGAGTAAAACGTACTTCGTGAGACGTCAGCGCTTTTACAAAGTGCATTTATGGAGATCTTGTTCCACGATGTTGTAGACAGCATTGATCTCAGGCTCGCTTGTAACTGTGTGCGAGTTGATTGTATTCGCTTATCCACATACTTCTCCCAAGTGTTTTCGGACAGTAATTGCTTGATTGTCCGGGTACTGGTAAATGGCGGAATGTCACTATACGAGAAACTAGCTGTAGCAGCTGAAGAGTCTACTTCCATGCTTGGCTACTAATACGCGGGATTACTCTTCGAAAAGCTGTGATAGAAACGATAAATAGTCTCGTGATCTGAAAAATAATCCAATAGCAGATTGACAATGTGAACATTGGATATTATTCTGATTTTAGGCCTGCACTGCCTGCCGCTCGCGCCCAGATGGGTTTGGTGAATGTGTGTTTATCCTTCAACTTTTTCAGCTTTGTGGCTAGCGGGTCACTGGAAATGCGAGCACCAGCTAAGTATCCGCGTCTATAAGGTTGATAACTCATGCAAACTGCAGACGAAGTAAAAGTGCGTGCTACCAAACTGCGCGAATCATTTGTTGCGCTTGGCCACTCGATTAAACACGGACAATGTCTGGACGTCATTTCAAAGCTTGAAGGCTATACGGATTGGAACGCCTATTCGGCAGATATCAGCGTTACTCTGAATCGGGCTGAACAATTTCTGGATGAAATGCTGGGAGCTGGCGCTGAGGGTAGTTATAAAAAATTTACTCAGCGTTTCGAAGAAAAATATCTGGTTCACTTCACGGAAAAAGTATTCCGCAGAGAAATGCGAGGAATACAAGAAGAATTTGGTGCTTACATGGGGAGGGAATTCCTGGGATGTTTAATTGGCGATACCGACCCTGAGACTAAAGCTAAATACCCTAATGAATTGAAGTATTTGTGGCGCGGCGTATTCGAAAAAAGAGAAGTGCTTATGGTTGCCTGTATATATTGCAAGGATGAAACCTACCACGTCTCTGGTTTCAACTTAAAGTGATTGAGTGAAACCACTTAAAAAAATAATGTTAACCGAGATATTCCGGTATCACACAACAGGTATGCACAACCTGCCGTTTGCACTCGTAAGGTCTTGGTGAATGTGTGTTCTTAAAATTCGTCAATTTAATGAGGTTTAAAAACATGCAGGCTAAAAATAATTTAGAAAGTAGCTCTGAGAAATTATACGAAATACTGAGTAGTATGAACTACGAAATCAATCTATCACAGTGTTTTGATGTAGTTAATGAAATTGATAAAACTCAGGCTAACGAAGGGAAAAAAAAGCTCAAAGGTAGTTGTCTTGACGTTATCTCAAGGCTTGAAGGCTACGGGGATTGGGACGCGTATAGGGGTGACGTCAACGAAAATCTAAATCGTATTGATCAGTTCGTAGATGAAATGATTGAAGGTGATGCTGAGCGTAGCTATGAGAAATTCACTCAACGCTTCGAAAAAAAGTATTTGGTTGATTTCTCCGAAAAAAAGTTCCTGCGAGATGTACGGGAAATACATGAAGACTGTGGCACTTATGTAAGTCGGCAGTTCCTTGGATGCTTAACGGGCGATACTGATCCAGTAGCTACCGCTAAATACCCTCACGAACTCAGGTACGTTTGGCGCTTCGTATTCGAGAAAAAAGAGGTGATCGGGGTTGCCTGTACTTACTGTAAAGATGGAACCTACTACGTTTCCGGATTTAACTACTTTTAAGTGACTCTTAACAGTATTCGTTTGAGAACAACTGTTCGTTATGCAGTATAAGAAGCGCTATACAAGCAATTCATCTCTTTAAATATCAGGAGATTTAGTTGAAGATATTAAAAGCGACCGTGCAAGACTGCACTCAAATAGGCAGTCTTCATGTTCAGGCAGTGAAGAATGCGTATCAAGATACATTGCCTAAGCGTTACATTGATGGCCTTTCCGAGCAACAGAGGTCAGCTTATTGGAGGACACGCTTTAATGGTGATCCCCCGAACGTTTATGTATTAAAAAATCAAACTGAAATATTAGGTTTTGTTGAAATCTGCACGTTTGAAGACAGAATAGAGAACTATACTCAGTATTGGGAAATTTCATTGCTTTACCTAAAGCCCAATGAAATTGGCAAAGGGCATGGATCTATGCTGCTGAACTATGCCGAAGAAAAAATACTGAAAAAGGATGCAGCGGGTTTAGCAATCTGGGTTACAGAAAAGAACAGATCTGCAATAGACTTTTATAAAAAGCATGGTTACTCTTTCTCGGGCGAATACCAAAATTCTAAAAATGAGCGGGAGCGCTTGTATACAAAATATGCTCTATATGCCAAAGCATTCGACATTTTGTAAACTGCGGCTGATTGAGGCGTTAGTAAATTGTCCAGCGTGCCAAAGAGCACTTTAAATAGTTGATATCGTGCTACGACGGAATGGCTCAGTAATTACACCGTCACATTCGTTTGGTAATGACATTTCTACAGCTAAACTCGCATAGTTTGCTTTGCGATTCGTTTGCACTCTCGCAATACATCGCTGTAATCGGGTTCATGATTGGCTTCAGCAAGCAGTATTTGGTTCAGATTGAAGTTCGTGCTATCGAACCATGTCACTAGCTTCTTACGTGAGTTATTCAAATCAGCTTTTAACTGGCTATCAGATTGACTGTCTGCCAATGCTTCATTGATTTTAAGCAGTATCAACGCGTTGTCGTTTAACGCATTTCTTAGTTGGCGATCTTCGTTAGATGTGAAATTACTCTTGATATCGTTTGTATGTTGCCAAAAATCTTCCAGATCGCTCGTGTTGAGTTGTTGGGCGGTATTCGCTTTGGCAAATGCTGAAAATTGTTGAAGTAGTTTTTGTCTTTGGCTGGAGATTGCAGGAAGTGATTGTTTTATGTAGACGTAACACCCCGAAACCATACAAGTGCTCAGAATAAACCACAGACTTGTTACCACTTAGAACGCTCCATGTTGGGTGTCTTTGGAGGTTGAACAACCTTCGGAATCGACTCCCTAGTGGTTCAACGTTAGTGACAGATGGTTATTGAAGCAGGTATTTCAAATTATGCCAAGTTAATTTTACCGTAAATCTGTGGTTGTTCGCAGTGTAAAATTAAAAAATACGTGTAGGAGCACGAATCTGATTGCTTCGTTCTCACGTGGCTATTTTATCTACACAATACCGCCGACATATCATTGCCGTTATTGGTTACTGTTTTTGTCTCGAAGTTATAACAGTTCGGCTCATTTGAATTGCTATATTGAATGTAATAATTTTCGCCTTGATAACTATATTCCATGCGCCTTGTTCCTGTTTCCTTTTCATCAAATACGAGGTTATCCACGCCACCACGCGGAGGTTTACCTGCAGCTAGCTTTGGATCTCCGTCGGCTGGTTTCAACGGTGGAACACGAGGCAGGTTGCCAAAATCGTCAACAACACCCATTAGGCACTGTACGATATAGGGGGTGCTTTTGGATGTGTGATAACGAAAACCAAAGGTGTTGTCTGCTTGCCCGTTGCAAACATCAAGTACATTGCTTTTGATGATTGATCCGTCTGGGTTGTTATCACCATAGATTGGATATCCGTCAAACGCCCATCCGATAATGGCGTCATCGCCTTTGTTGAGCATTTGCTCGATCATACAAACCGGTTTGACATGATAGTGATAGTCATCACCACGACCAGCATGGCCTCCACACTGATCAAGCTGCTGTGTGAGTAATGTGTCGAGTTTAGTCTGATGATGGCTCAAGTCATCTACAGACATTTCTCCACCGGCGGTATAGTCGTAGATGGGTACGCCATTAACAGCCACCCCGAGCGCGGCGTCTCGCGTCTGAGGAGAACTACCTGATTTTGGTACTAGTGGAATAGGCGCACTGTATTCAACTGCAGGTACAGGTACTTGCTCATTAGATTCGACGATTCCGGTCATCATGTCATGATTGGGATAGGTGTCGGAGACAATGTGAGCATGACTGCTGCTGCAATCTACTGTCACTGAATCGGAAAAACCTGCGGCGTCGACTGACGCGGTTATTGCGGCGCATCGTTCATCACTGTGCACAGTACTGGCAATGGAAAACGTCAAAAGACATCCGATACTTACTAAATAGAATAATTTGCGTTGTGGATGAATGATATTCGAGTTCATTAGAATTGCCCTGTATAAGTCTGGACTTCGGATGCTAATCTTGGGTTTAGCCTACTTCACTGTGATTCTACATAGCAGGGTATTCGATGTTTCCAAATCCGGTCCCCAAATTAACTTTGCAGCACTATCCCAGGAAATATCATCATAGCCCTTTTTGGGTCGAACCTCCTGTTCTGTGTAAACGCTGGCTGGGTACCAGTCTACCGGAGAAAAATCCGGTCGATGCCAATCATCTGTTATTTCAGTAGTGGTAAACGCGCAGGCTCCTTCACCCGCAACAGGGTCGTCTTCTTGTGCACAAGATTTGTCAATCGGTGCCTCGTGTGTAACGGTACATAACCAGTCTTCATTACTAACCGATACTGTATTGCCCGACGAATCCTTGATCTGCACGATAACGCCTCCATCACCCATTTGCTGACGTCTCGTACCAATGTATTCAAGTCCGCTATCATTCTCTTTAAAATCCATGGCGATTAACCCAACAGTAAATGGACGTTCTGCGTCGAATGAAAAACTTTCGGAATTAAATGATCGCTCGGTGGTTATTGGCACACTGTCTTCTGCAACTTTTTCCCCATCGATATAGAAGGCAAACCAATTATCTGCCCAAACATCAGCTGATAAGGTTTCGGCGTTAGCGTAGGTGGATGTAAGGCATATTAAGCAAAACGCAATTTGCCGTAGCATAGTGATTATTGTATTGCTATGTGAATCAGAGTGCATATGTGAATCAGAGTGCATATGTGAATCAGAGTGCATATGTGAATCAGAGTGCATATGTGAATCA
>Ga0114956_1000331_pt1 | contig 32731 bp, 23 predicted proteins | sample MaitaG_FD_87304 | JGI IMG/M metagenome (GOLD analysis project Ga0114956, IMG submission 87304) | Marine algal microbial communities from Maine, USA - Maine_Asex2 metaG | ecosystem: Host-associated > Algae > Red algae > Unclassified | place: Maine, USA | collected 2015-01-05
AGGGCGAATCAAAATCACATCGCTCGTTCGCGAATTTTCTTCAAAGGTAAAAATCGGGGAAGGTAGCGGCTTGAGCAGCTGGGGACAGCGGCTTTACCATCCCGCGAACCCTCTTTCAGCGGTGACTTGAAACATTAAGCATGCCGACATCGGTTCCAGGCGAAACAAAACTACACCGCCGCAGTTTAGGGTTTGTTGTAGAATATGAACCGCCGTACCGATGTCCGTCAAAATCAACTCAATAAATCAAGGGAACCCCATGAGAGCTTTTTCCATCTATCGCGTCTTATTCAATCGCATTGCCATCGCGATTTTGTTCGTCGTCATCATGCCTGTTGTAGCCGGGGCTTGGGTTTTCAAGGAGTGGAAAAGCGGCGTCGTTTGGCCAGAGCCCCCCAAGGTCACCGCCGGCGAAAACGGATCCGCGCCCTCCGACGCGATCATCCTGTTCGATGGCACCAATGTGGATCAATGGGAAAATGCTGAGAAGTGGCTTTCGGAAGACGGGGTAATGATCGCAGCAAAAACGGCGATCAAAACAAGACGAAAGTTTGGCAGCTGCCAACTCCATATCGAATTCACCTCTCCGCTGGAGACCGAAGGATTGTCTGGACAGCAACGAGGCAATAGCGGAATCTTTTTCGGCGGATTTAAATACGAAGTACAAGTGCTTGACTCTTGGGATAACCAAACGTATCACGACGGTCAGTGCGGTGCGATCTACAAACAAGCGCCTCCCATCGTGAACCCTTGCCGCAAACCGGGCGAGTGGCAATCCTACGATATCATTTACGACGCACCCGAATTTGGAGCTTACGGGGAGACGATCAAGCCAGCCTACCTAACCGTTTTGCTCAATGGTATTTTGATACACAACCACGTCGAACTCAAAGGTAACACGTTTTACAATCGTCCGCCTTCTTATTTGCCGCACGAGACCAAAACCAGCATCGGGCTCCAATACCACAATGACCCGGTAAAGTTTCGTAATATATGGGTCCGCGAAAATACGGCGCCTCACGAACCCCAATTACCACAGCAAGACGATTTTCGTTGGCGGCAAGGCGATTTCGGCGAACCTATGGAGGAGGAGAACGAGTAGTTGCCGATGGTTTATCGATGGTTTATCGTTGGTAACCCAGTGTTGCTTCACCAGCGCAGCCATTGACGCTGAGCGATGGTTGAAATTCTCCCGCCACAGCTGGAGTATTCCAATTTCATTTCAAAGTCAGCGTCACAGCGCAAGCCGTACGGTTTTTCACCGACCGGGAGGCTGGCGTCTCACCGCACCGTTTTGAGTCTGCAGTTTTCCTGTCCGACACAGCGGGAACCTGTTACCTATGCTTGGCAGATGTTAAGATGCGATTGATTTAAAAGATCGCTGATTTATAAACATCGCTGTTTTTATTGAGCCAACTCATGGGACTGATAACGGCTACGAAGGCCTTTTGCAAATTGCTGTTCAATCGAGAACTAAGTGCGTCGTTCGATCAACTGATTGCTGACGAACCGACGCCGAAGATCACATCGCAGCAGACACCTGCTGCGGCTGAACAGCCAACCAAACCGACCGCTCCTGCTCGCAGCGACGCGCTCAGCCTGATCGCGGCGCTTCAGCGCGAAGCTCGATTGCTGGATATCGTCACCGAGTCGCTCGACGGATACTCCGACGCCCAGATCGGCGCGGCGGCGAAGGAAGTCTTGCGGGATACAGGCGCGGTAATCGAGCGGATGTTTGGGCTTGAACCCATCACCGACGCGGCGGATGGTGCCGAGCTGGAAACGCCTGCTGATTTCGACGCTGCACAATTCCGTTTGACCGGCAGCGTCAGCGGCGAGGCTCCGTTTCGCGGCAAAGTTGCGCATCACGGCTGGAAGGCCACGAAGTGCGAAATTCCTAAATGGACTGGCGAGAAATCATCCGCTCTGATCATTGCTCCGATCGAACTTGAGATCAAATCATGACACAGTTCATCATCGGTATCGATCTTGGTACCACCAATAATGTGCTGGCCTATTGCGAAACCAACGACGTCAGCGAAACCAACGGCGCTGTTAATATTCAGCTGTTGAAGATCCCACAGTTGGTGGCCGCAAACACGTTGGAAGAAAAACCTGCGCTGCCTTCGTTTTCCTATCTGGCCGCTGATGCCGAGGCCGCCGGCGGAGCACTCGATCTTCCTTGGGCAGAGAACAGAAATTTTGCAATCGGGCAATACGCGCGATCCAAAGGTGCCGACACGCCCGATCGCACTGTGGGCGCGTCCAAGAGCTGGTTGTGCCACAACAAGGTCGACCGACGCGCTCCGATTTTACCTTGGAATTCCGGTGACGACGTCGCCAAAATATCGCCCGTCACGGCGGCTCAGCAATACCTAGAACACTTGGTCGCGGCATGGCACGCCGCATTTGCTGACGCTCCCATCCACGATCAATATGTTGTGCTGACGGTTCCCGCATCCTTTGATCCGGTCGCCCGCGAACTGACCCGAGAAGCGGCGATCGCTGCGGGTCTGCCGGCCAATTTTGTGCTGCTGGAAGAACCCCAGGCTGCCCTTTATGCGTGGCTGAATCAACAGGGCGACCAATGGCGAAAGACGCTGCAGGTTGGCCAATCGGTGTTGGTCTGTGACGTCGGTGGCGGAACGACAGACCTGACGTTGATCGCAGTGGATCAAAACGATGGTGAACTAGAACTGCGACGCGTTGCGGTCGGCGATCACTTGTTGGTTGGCGGCGACAACATGGACCTTTCCACGGCGTACTTCGTTTCAGGCAAACTGGCGGAAGCTGGCACGACGCTCGACCCGTGGCAATCGGTGGCGTTGTGGCACAGTTGCCGCGCGGCCAAAGAAACGTTGTTGACCGACGACGGTCCGGAAACCCATGCGATCACCGTCCTTGGTCGAGGCAGCAAGCTGATCGGTTCGACCGTTTCGGTGGAAGTCAACAAACAAGAAGTGGCAGATTTACTGCTGGACGGCTTTTTTCCCCAGTGCGAGTTGACCGACCGGCCCGTTCGCCAATCGGCCTCCGGATTTCAGGAGATTGGTCTGCCGTATGAGTCCGATCCAGGCATCACGCGACACATCGCAGCCTTCGTAGGTGCTCATTGCTCTGGCGAAGACGATTCCGTTGCGATGCCGAACTACGTGCTGTTTAATGGCGGCGTCTTTAAAGCCAACGGGCTTAAGCAGCGGATGCTGAAGGTGATGTCCGCTTGGTCTGGCGACCAGCAGGTCAGCGAACTCAGCGGCGGAAGCGGGTTGGACTATTCGGTTGCTACCGGCGCATGCTTCTACGGCTTCAACCAGCAATCAGGGGGCATGCGGATTCGTGGCGGCGTTGGCAGTTCCTACTACGTCGGAATTGAAACGACAGGGCTGGCGATCCCCGGCGCGCCGCGCCCACTTAAGGCAATTTGCGTTGTACCTTTTGGGATGGAAGAAGGCACCGAGACCGCCGTGCCTTCGGGCGAATTTGCATTGGTCGTAGGACAGCCGGCTCAGTTTCGTTTCTTCAGTTCCAACACGCGCAAAGAGGACCAACCAGGCACAATGCTCGACCGCTGGACCGAACAAGAGTTGGTCGAAACCGATCCACTGGTCGCGACGCTGACCTTAGAGGATTCTGACGAGAATTTTGTGCCAGTGAAGTTTCGATCCAAGATCACCGAGTTGGGTGTGTTTGAGTTGTGGTGTGTGGCGGGCGATACTGAGGACGCGCATCGTTGGAAGCTAGAATTCAACGTCCGAGAAAGTTGATCGGAGGGTTGAGGCTGGGCTGATGATCTGAGCGGCAAGGCGCTAGCCGCCGGTATCGCAGCCTGTTAATGTTCGTCATCTTTCCGGCGGCTAGCGCTCAATGGCACTTACTTTAGATTTATGTAGTTCGAAAAACAATTTTTTTTACGGTACTATTCTTGGTCCGTTTAACGATTAGCCGGCAGGCGACGGCGTTTTACACCGCCAAACGCGGTCGCCTGCCGGCTTGTCGTTAAACTTTCATACAATACCAGCCTAAAGTAAGTGCCATTGGGCTAGCGCTTCGCCGCTCAGTTAATTTTCCTTGAAAAACACATTGCCAGAGAAACCAACAAACTTTGATCCTCTCGTCGACCAGCTTCCCAGCCGTTACGTGGTCGGCATCGACTTAGGCACCACTAATTCGGCGGTGACCTACATTGACACCGATCAAGTCGAATGGGAAATCCGTGTGTTGTCGATGGAGCAACTGGTCGCTGTCGGCGAGATCGAGTCGCTGGATACGCTGCCGTCGTTTTACTTTTCTCCGGCGCGTTCAGGGCAGACCGAATCGTATGCTTTGCCGTGGCATCAGAAATCGCCAAATTTCTGCGTGGGCGCATTGGCCCGAGATGAAACCGCCAAGACATCCGGTCGAGGCATCGCGTCGGCAAAATCGTGGCTGTGTCATGCTGCGGTCGACCGGACCGCTCCGCTGCTGCCGTGGCAAGGTGCGGCGGATGTAAAACGGTTGTCGCCGGTTGACGTTTCGAGTAGCTATTTGAAGCACATTGGTGAATCTTGGGATCATCAGTTTCCTCAACATCCACTATCTGAGCAAGACATCGTCCTGACGCTGCCGGCATCGTTTGATGAAGTCGCCAGAGAACTAACGATCCAGGCCGCATCCGACGCAGGATTGAAACGTGTCGTCCTGATCGAAGAACCGCAGGCTGCTTTTTACGCGTGGGTCTACAAGCACAAAGACGATTGGGAATCAAAAATTTCGATCGGACAAAAGATTTTGGTTTGCGACATTGGCGGCGGCACGACTGACTTCACATTGATTCGCGTTCGCAAATCAGAAGGACAAGTTCAATTTCATCGGGTTGCAGTTGGCAATCACCTTATCTTGGGCGGCGACAATCTCGATCTGGCCATCGCAAAATTCATCGAAACAAAACTGATGGGGGACCGAAAGCTCTCCTCATCCCAATGGGATGTGTTGGTTGGTATCAGTCGAAACGTGAAAGAAAAAATTCTCGCCTACGACTCCAATCCTGCGCAGGACGAACAAGAGATTTCGGTCAGTCTTCCCGGTCAAGGTTCGAAATTGATCGGCGGCAGTCTTACCACCAGCGTTTCGTTCGGCGAGATTCAATCGCTGATCGTAGATGGATTTTTGCCCGCAGTATCGGTGGATGAGAAACCGCAGACTCACCAAAGTGGTTTCCAAGAATTTGGATTACCATACGCCAACGATCCCGCGATCACCAAGTATCTTGCAGACTTCCTCACCACCCACGCCAGCGCAGGCTCAGAAGTCGATGACGAATCCGCTTGCCCAGACGTGCTGCTGTTCAATGGCGGATTCTTCGCATCGCCATTGCTGCGTTCCACCGTGGTGCAGCGTATCGAGAATTGGTTTGCGGCAGGGCAGGGCGGTGACTGGAGCCCGCAGGTATTAGAAAATGATCGATTAGATCTGGCCGTCGCGCGGGGCGCGGCTTACTACGGCATGGTTCGCCGCGATCAAGGTGTTCGGATCGCGGCTTCTCTGGCGCGGAGCTATTACATTGGCGTTGGTGACGGACAAGCGATCTGCATTATGCCCGGCAGTGCTCAAGCGGGAGAATCGTTTACCTTGGAAAACCAGCAGTTCATGTTGACGATCTCCCAACCGGTCGAATTTCCAATTTATGTTTCCAGCGTACGATTGGCCGATAAGGTTGGCCAAATCATTCCGCTGGACGAACAACAACTACGTGCTCTGCCACCGATTCGGACGGTGTTAAAGGTGAAAAGTAAAAATGAGAAACGTGATGTGGCGGTGAAGCTGCGGGTAAGGCTGACGGAAATCGGAACGATCGCGCTTTCCTGCCATCAAATCGACGTTGATCGTAGTTGGCAGCTACAGTTCGACGTACGCTCGACAACACAAACAGATGTCGAAGCGCATGGCGGCACCGGCGAAGCGGAGGGATTCATCGACGAAGCGACGTCGCAGCAATGCGTGTCGGCAATCGAGGCCGTTTTTGCGAAGCAATATAAAGGCGAAGAATTAGCGCCGCGCGAGCTGACCAAAGCCATCACTGAGATTTTAGGGGCTGAGCGTCCGCAATGGCCGATGTCGGTACTTCGCCGGATTTGGGAATCGCTGATGGAGCATATCGAGGGGCGATCCAAAAGTGCGCAGCATGAAGCACGTTGGCTGAACCTGTTAGGATTTTCTTTACGACCAGGATACGGCGTCGCGCTGGACGATTGGCGCGTCACAGAGACGTGGCGAAATGTACGAAATAAGTTGATCCACCGATCGCCAAATATTCAAACCGAATCTCTCATCCTCTGGAGGCGACTGAGTGGCGGTTTAACCGCAGGGCAGCAATCGGCGATCGCGCTTCCGTTATTGGCCTCGATTCGTGCCTTGGCGAAGCAACTGTCGGGCAAACCGGTTAAGGGGAATGCGGTTCCGGTCAAACCAGAGGACTCAATCGAAGTTTGGCGTTTGCTGGGGTCGCTGGAACGGTTGTCATTACGCGAGAAAATTGAACTGGGCGATTTGATTTTATCGTTTTGCAATAAGGCAAAGCTGGCCCGTGCGCGTGCGGCGCTGTTTTGGGCGCTCGGCCGTTTGGGGCAGCGGACGCCGATGTATGGGCCTTTGAACAGCGTTCTGCCATTGGCAGATGTTCAACGTTGGTTGAAGGTGTTACTTGAGCACACCGAAGCATCGCCAGCGCTACTTTTAGCCGTAACTCAGATGGTCCGAAAAGTAGACGATCGTTATCGAGACATTGATTCGTCGACACGGCGAGAGGTCGTGCAATGGTTGGAGAAACAAAACGCTCCGGCGCACTACATCACTCTGGTGAAAGAAGGTGGCAGTTTTGATTCCGAAGAACGCGCGCAGGTGTTTGGGGAGTCATTACCACCGGGGTTGAGGTTGTTGTAACAGAGGCTGCTTGAACTGTTTGAAGATCTTGTCAATAATTCAGATATCAGCTTTCGTGGCGTCAGGTGATGTTTAAAAGTCACCAACTGTGATTATGGGGCTCACACTTTGACTAAACCAACTGATGACGGCTTGCGGTTGCAGCAATTGCTACACATTGTGCCGCATAGACTTAAGAAGATGTTAATGTCATTCGGGATAGGTCCCCGTTTGCTTTCGTTGTATAGGCTTGTTATGCCCGTTGCCAGCGGTGCTACCCAAGGGGCCGCGAAGTGAGTCCGTATGAGTTCAAAGATCGTGTCCGTGACGACACCAACCCATGGCAATGACCGCTTCCTACAGTTGGATGGTCTGCGCGGGGCCGCAGCACTGATAGTCTTGGTATCACACTCTTCGGGTGCGGGATTGCTTCCCGACGTACTTGGTGGAGGATTCGGCAAAATGGGGGTGGCAATCTTTTACATGCTCAGCGGATTCCTGATGGGGTATCTGTACCTTTCTCGCCAGCCAACCGGCGTTGCGTTATGGAACTATGCCGTCCGACGTGCCGCGCGGGTGCTGCCATTGTTCTTCTGCGTCGTACTTCTGGCCGGTACGCTAACGGCAATCTTTCCAATACAGCTCTACGGGATAAGGCATCTCGGGGACTTTTTGCGTAACCTCTTCATTATTCGAGGGACCGGCGTATTGTGGTCGATCCCAGTAGAAATACACTTCTATATCGTCTTCGCGATGATTTGGGCAATCTTCGGTCGTCTTTGTTATCCGATCATGGTCGTGTTGGTCGCGGCCTGTGGAGCACAGATTGTAGTCGTTGTCGGATTACGTTACGGGATGGGCGTCGGGATAAATGCAATCCTTCCCTGCTGGTTGCACTTCTTCCTTCCTAGCAGCCTGATAGGTTACGTCGTGGCCCAGAAACCGAATTTACTTAACGATATCTCGTGCCGGATCTGGGTGAGACGGGCAGGGTGGCTAATCCTTCTAAGTTTTCCGTTGGCATTGCCTCAGTGGCGGCGACTGGCGGGACTACCACCATGGCCTATCAATTTCGACCCGATATCTGGTGGAATGTCAGTCCTAGTATTCTTAGCGGCTTTGCTTAATGTCCCGGCCTTCGGTTGGCTCTCTCACCCCCTTCTTGTCCGGGTGGGGGCCTTTTCTTTCAGCCTCTACCTGCTGCATCCTCTGATCTTTGATGTCGTCAACGCAATACCCACCATCACAGCGTTTCCGGGGCTAGCTTTTACGCTGGTCGTTGGGTTATCTTGCGCGGTCTCTTACGTTTCCTTCAGACTATTGGAACTGCCGGCTCAGGATTGGATCAAGTCGCGTTTGTCACGATCGCGGTAACGTGGAATTGAGGCTGCTGACCTACGTCCCATACCAACGGATCCTAATCAGCCAACCGTTCAAATTAGCCACTTGGCAATAGCGACAAAATTCAGAGAGTGCGTAAGATAGTTCTTCTGGAAATCTAAGATCGCTCGCAAGATAAGTGTTCTAAACTTCGGGCAACTTTGTTACTCCGTGCCTGATTGCTATTTGACTTTTTTTTGAGTGGGGGGCCAGCAATTGAGTGTTTTGGTGCGCCGGGAATCACTTGCTGATGCTGCGGGTTTGGGGAGCGTGCGTCGCCCTAAAAAGAATCTGAAGTAAGTGCCGTTGGGCTAACGTCCCCGGTTATGTCGCGGAACCGGACGGTATCGCGTGGCGGCTGGTTGGATCTACAAACCTAATGGCTTGGTTACGAGCGTCCAAGCTAAGAGCAATTTCCGAACAGGCCTTCCTCAATAAGGTGGTTGGGAAATTCGCTGGTGTCTTGGCAGCAAAGTTGTTCCATGACTTGGTGCAGCTGACGTTTGAGCATCGCGATCGTATGATTGCCGCCCCGTTCGCCCAGCGCGCCGACGCCGTACATGAAGGTGCGACCCATGAACACAAAGTGTGCACCACAGGCCATCGCTCTTGCCACATCTGGGCCACCTTGACCGCCGCCATCCATCATCACCACGCATTTGTCGCGGAACTTTTTGGCCAAGTGGTAAAGCGGTTTGATTGTTGACTGTCCCGCATCCAACTGCCGACCGCCGTGATTAGAGACAATGAAACCATCGCATCCCAATCGAAGGGATCGTTCAGCGTCTTCTTCGTTGACGATCCCTTTGACGACCAGTTTGCCTGGCCACATGTCACGGATGGGCTTAATTTTTTCCTCGTTGAGCCGACCAGAGAAAGTCTTATCCATGAACTTGCCCAGCTGTGACATATTTAAACCCGGTGGAATGTACTTTTTGAGCGTCGCGAACTCCGGCGAACCGTGCTTGAGCGTGTTGAAAGCCCAAGTTGGTTTACAGGTAATCTGAAGAATGTTCTTCAACGACATGCTGGGCGGCATCGCCAGACCGTTGCGGATGTCGCGCGGCCGAAAGCCGAACGAAGGCACGTCAGCGAGAATCACCAACACAGGACAGCCAACGTCTTTGGCGCGATTGATGATATCGTCACGCATCGAATCTTCGGTTGGATGGTACAACTGAAACCAGGCCTGACCGTCGGTCAGTTCAGCGGCGCGTTCGATACTGGTCGTACTGACAGTGCTCAGGCAAAACGGAATGTTATGCCGGTGGGCGGCGGCGGCCAGAATATCTCCGCAATTGGGCCACATTAAACCTTGCAGGCCGACAGGCGAAATGCCGATGGGCGCATCATAGGCATGTCCGAAAAGCGTCGTCGTCATATCCGATTTCGTGTGCTTACTAAGATACTTCGGCATTAATTCGACCGATTGTAGCTCAGACACGTTTCGACGAAGGTTGACGTCCTCGTTACAACCTCCGTCAAGATATTCGAACACGAAAGGTGGCATCCTGCGTTTGGCGCGCTGTCGCAGGTCGGCGGTCGAGGGATAAGATGATATGAAGTCGTCAGTGACAACTGAGCAAGAAGTCGCAGGCATTGGGAGCGTTGATTGGCTTGAGATTAGGAAGTAAGGCTCGTAGAAAAATTATAGCCGACCGCAGTAACCGAAGTTAACTTTTCTAAACCGCCGCTTCGCCAATTTTCTTGCAATGTCGCAAAAGGGTCATAGTTTTAGCGAGGACTTCAGTTCTCGGATATCTTTTGACTGTCCCATCACTAACACCGTATCATTTTCGGTGATGACAGACTTGGGGGGCGGGTTAAATGTAAAGTCACCGTCGCTGTTCTTAATTCCAACCACCAGTAGATTAAAATTTGACTTGATTCCTGAATCAGCTAACGTTTTTCCCGCCATTGAACTTTTAGCGGTGATTTGAAATTCGTCTAATTCCATGTCCAAATGAGAGGCTTCGGCAAAGAGTTCCACCAGATCCGCAGTGGAGGGCCGCGAGATCATACGTTCGATATGCTGAGCGCCAACTTGGTGGGGCATCACGATTTTGTTGACGCCAGCTTGTCGCAGCTTGCGGCAGCTCGTCTCCCTTTCGGACTTTGCCAAGATCTGGATGTCTTCGCGAAGATTGCGCGCGGTCAGTGTGATGAACACGTTCTCAGCATCGGAGGGCAGTGCGGCGACAAGCGCTTTTGCGGATGCGATGTTGGCCTCACGAAGGACAGCGTCTTCGGTGGCATCGCCTGTAACCGCCAGCAGGCCCAATTCATCATTGGCGCGAATGGCTTCTTCTGGGTTTATATCAATTACTATGAAAGGAATTTTTCGATGCTTTAATTGGTTCGCTAGACCTGAACCTAAACGGCCAAATCCACAGATGATGACATGATCGTGTAACCGGTCGATTTCTTTGGTCATTCTTCTTTTCCCCAGAGCGCGGTCGACTTCGCCTTCTAATAACAACTGAATGAAGCCACCGATGGCGTAAATACCGGCAGACACGCCCAACAAGATTACAGCGATGGACAACATCTGCATCTCGGGCGTCTGGTCGCTGCGTTCGCTATAGCCCACAGTGGAAACGGTGATCACCACCATCCAGATGGACTCCAACCAACCGTAGCCACCGACCCATCGGTAACCCAGCACCGATGCAATCCCCACCAATCCCAACATCAATGCGCCGCGTCGAATTCGGGTGAAGGTAGAAGACATATTGCTTTGAACGCTGGAATCGGGGGTGCGCTTACATGCACGATCAAGTCCTACAAGATACGTTCAACGACGGCATTCGCCAATGACCGAAGCCAAACCGCTGTGGAATCAACGGTGGCTTTTCAGACTTACGAAAAAAGCACCCATAACAGATGAGTGCTTTATTTCGAAGACAATATAGATGCGATCGGTAGATCAGACGTCAAGCGCTGGTGTTCGATTTCGCTTTTCCTCGTCGCTCTGCTCGGGCAATTGAGTTTTGCGCGCGGGCGGTTTGGCCATAAGAGTAAGATCCGTAACCGTATTGGCCCGAGTACTCGTAGTGTTTCTGATCGCGCCGACGTAATCCGTTGATGATGACACCGCCAAGTTCGATGTTCATCGAACTGACAATCTCTTTCGCACGGATCGCGTTTGACCTGACGCCATTCCTGATTCGCATCACCATGTAGATTAGATCCACGTGGCTGCAAACGATACTTGGATCGGTTACCGCCAGCAACGGTGGCGTATCCACTAGTACGTAGTCAAACATGCTGCGGTATTCAGCCAATAAAGCAACGAAACTTGCCGACGTTAGTAGTTCGGCGGGGTTGGCTACCAGTGGACCGGCACTGACCACCGACAAGTATTCAGGTATCACGGTTTGAATGACAGACTCAGAATCGGCTTCTCCGGAAATCACCGAACTCAATCCTTGATCATTGGATAGCCCGAACAACTTATGCTGCGTTGGCTTCCTCAGATCCGCGTCTATCAAAAGTGCCCGTCGGCCTGACTGAGCGATCGAAGTGGCAAGATTCGAGATCGTGGTCGATTTTCCATCGCCTGGTGTTGGGCTGGTAATCTGGATGACTTTTGCACCGGTCTGGTGCGTTTTGAAGTAGATCGCCGTACGAATCGCGCGATAGGATTCGCTGGCCTGTGATGCAGGGGCGTGCAGGGCAACGAGTTCAGGCAGCACTTTGGGAAATTTAGCATTTCGTTCACGCAGGCGAGCTTTCTGAAACAAGCTGACGTGCCCGACGACTTGGGTGTCCAATAGTGCGCCCACATCATCTGAAGAATGAAATGTCTTTTCAGCGACTTCTTTGAACCCGGCGAATCCGAGACCAAGGATACTGCCAAGTACCAAACCTGCTGCAAGACAAAGAGGGAGTCGCGGCGCCACTTTACCGGCGACCGATGGTGGATCGAGAATAGAGAGGTTTCGCCATAGGTGCTCTTTCAAAGCATTCATTTCGCTCATCGTTTCGATAGTCGCGTAATAACCTGTTTCCAGGCGTTCGCGTTCTCGTTGCAGCGAAGCAAGTTTTTCGACAATGGCAGACACAGACGATGATTTGTCTTGTATCGTCTCCATCTGATTGCGGACCTGAAGTTCTTCGGCTTCAAGCAGAATCGCCTTTCGTTCCAACTGTTTTATAAAATTAGGAACAAGATTCTGTTTGGCTTGTGACTGGTCGACGATTTCTCGATTCATACCTTTCATAGCGTCCAGTTCTTGTTGCCGAATAACTTCGACGGCAGCAATTTTTCGGCGGACGGCTCGAATATTTGGGTGAGCGGCACCAAACTCATTGAGCAGGTCCTGCTCTTCCATTTTCAGCTCTAAGAGTTGTTGCTGAGTGCGAACATAGGCGTGATCAGTAACTTCGGACTCCTCGGACATCACCGCAGTGACAAGATCCTCTGAGGTTCGACCGGCAGACTGGTCCTGCCTAATCGTATCAATTAAGGCAAGAAGCTTGTTCTTTTCTTTTTGCAATTCATGTAGGTCCTCTCGCAGGAGAATCAAATCCGTTTGAAATCGATTCGTAACGCGACCATCGATGCTGATCAGTTCGGGGCTGACAGAAATTTCTTCAATTTCTGCTTCCACTTCTTTAAGCCGATCAAGCCATTGGATCTGCGCCTTTTCTACAATCTTAGCGTGCTCTCCGCCGATGTTCTTGGTGGTTGCACGAATGTGTTGGTTAAAGGAATCGACGATGGCTTCGAGGGCGATTTTACATTCGGCTTCAGAACCGCCTCGCAAGGCAAGCTTGATGACGCCCGAGTTCGATTGCGTATCGGCAGGCTCAACGTTGAGTGTATCGCCTTCCCTCAATTCGAAGAGAATATCATCGAATGATTCGAACATTTCCATTTTGTCAAAATCGCCAGCGTCCATGGCAGGTGCCAGAATTTTGGTGCTTTTTAGAGTGACGATATACTGCTCAAGTGACGTCTCGCTCATCATCGAGTCACGATCGCCACCGTTCATCGAAGGTGCCGACTTTTCATCAACGAACACCTTGGCCGTTGACTCATAGGTCTTCGGCGCTTTGAGAAAGTAAACCACCGACAACGCCAACGAAAGCAATACAAAGAAAAGAATCAGCGAAAACTTTCGGCGAATCAGATCTAGCACGTCAATGCTATAAATGTCATTACGCTTCTTTGCAGAAGGCAGGCTATTGGACATACCGGGGGTGGAATAGGAATTTCGATTTTCAAAATCTACATTAACTAGCGACATGTGAGCAAAGCTCCAAAGGTGTTGTGTGAGTTGCCTGACCTGATTTCAATACGTGCAATTTTCAAGGCATGATTCCATCGGCCATCAACAGATTCTGAACAACGGTGGGGTCAAGTGAAGAAACGGATGTTACCGGATTCGGCGAATTTTTGCTAACAACGAGTTAACCTGATTTTGACGCATGCCAGAATCAAGCTGGCAAATTTTCAGTTGACGAAGTGCCTCGTCGTAATCTTCAACCTTAAATAGCGACTGAGCATATTTCAAACGCCACGGAGCTGCTGGGGGATCAGATCTCAAAGCAGATTGATAAAACGTTACCGCAGCAGCGAAATCTTCTTCCAAGACCGCGGCATCGGCGAGCAACAGGTTTCGCTCAAGGCTTGATAAGTCATCAATGCTATTTATTAGGTCTTTAGTATGAGTAAGCAATATTCTTTTGGGAAGCATCAGTTCCGGAGGGCGGAAGTATTTACTTGCTATTCTGATCAGGTCGTGCGGATTCTGCGGTAAAACCTGTTCAAAGAACAGATTCATGGGCATTTCTTGGATACAAAGACTCACAATCGCTCGTTCATGTACATTGTAGTGAGGATTGCTGAGACACTTTGACCAAAGCTCAACGGCAAGTGCCTGATCTCCCGAATTCAGAGCCAGAAATCCACAGTTGTAAAGCAATTGGGTATCGGTAAACGAGCGATCCAGAGCGACGGATATATAATGCTGTTCCTCTTCCATGCCAGTGGTTTTGGATCGGTTTGCCGAATCTCGCTTGAAAGCAGACATTTGGGCGAGTCGCAGCGGCGGAAGCGTCAGCCAAGGGCAAACTTCATTCGCCGCTTTATAATCCTGATAAGCGTCCGCTAACAAACCAGCAATCATTTCGTCGCCAAAAACTTCGGCAACCGAAATGCCAGACCTTCGTTGCGCGTGACGCAATTTTTGATGCAGTGCGATCGGCGCACCGGTTGCCCAAATCTCGTTGGGTTTAATGCCCTCTAAACTTTCTAAAATCGCTTTACTCTGAGAGAGTGAATCGCTATCGACATCGGCGTTGTTTTTAGCATCAGCGGCCTCCAATTGAGATATGGTTTTTGCAAGTTCCATCTTCTGCTGTTTCACTGCATCTTGGGTCTCTTGAACGATTGCAGTACGCACCTGAGCGACCTTTAGTTCGCCCAGTTGAATCAGCACATCCGCATCATCAGGGCGAATGTCACGCGCTCTGCCAAGCAACGACTCAATCTTACTTACTTCAAGATTGATTAGCCCGGTCGCATCAGAACGCCTGTTCATGCGGTCGAAGTATGTAATTTTACGAGCGGCCAGACGCTGTGATTCAATGCCGTAAGATTCGTAAACGGCCCAAACCATGCAAGCACACATAACAGCGCCGACGCCGAATTGAAGCGGCAAAGAAAATTTACCCAACGATGAATTTGGGATGGATGAAGGCGGTTGGCGTACGCTTCGAAATTCTGGCGGTCGGGCTGCTCGGCCTGCAACGATCCCCATCAGCGTGGCCATCACGATAGAGTTGGGCGCTTGGTAGAGTCCAAAGTCCATAATTGCGATTGTTGCTTGCCCAGCCAAAGCACCGAGCCCAACAATCCCTAAGGAGCGGTCAAAATCAGAGTCGCGCTTAATCAACAAGATTGAGGAGTGCGCAAGCAACAGAAGAGTTACCGCAATGAGTATCAGCCCAACAATTCCCATCTCAACAAATGTTTCGACGTAAATGGATTCCGCATGAACGAAAACGCGCGGATAAAAGAAACTCTGAAAAGACGGCGACACATATCGGTAGGTTCCATTACCCACGCCCCAAAGGTAGTTCTCCATTGCAAATGGCAACGCGTCATTCCATTGCAACAACCTCATCTCAGACGCTGCGGCGATGTCGGACAGGCTTTCGATCTCATTGGTGACTTCGGTTGATCGATCCAGATAAACTACGAGCGCTGTTCCAGCCAGCATTATCAATAACGCTAAGGCAAGACTCGACTTCCAATTGGTTCTTGCGATTAACGAGAAAACGAACAGGGACATGACAAGCATCGCAACCATTCCGCTGCGTGATAATGTCACGCAGATGCCCGCGACGATAACGGCGATCAAGGAGAGGAAGTAAAGGTGCTTGGGCTCGATGATGGAAATGATTTCAATCAATCCAGCGAAAATAGATTTCTGAGGACTTGATTCCCCAATCCAGTCAGGAGATTTCAACATCGTCTGACCTGATTTGACTTCTTGCCGGTTCCGTCGCCCCCAAGAGAAAAGCTGATTGGCGACAAAAAAGAGAATGGCAGCGAATGTAACAAGCAGAAATCCTGATGCATTATTTCCATTTACAAACGGGCCAAATGGATCCCCTCCGTAAAGCAATTCGTAGACGCCGTATATTTTGCCGTTGAAGGAAAGTTTCTGTACGATTCCAAACCCACTTAAACAGATACCAACGGCAGATATCGCCATCAGCATCCATGTGATGGATCGCCTGTCTCGTAAAAGACCGACCGCAGCGACGAAGAATCCTGTTGCCAACAAAAGATCCACCAGCCGCCTACGGGTGGCAGGAGGATAGACCGAAATGGTCCGCTGCGCAAACCCCTCGTTCAAATCATCGGAATTTTCGGGGGAATCGGAAGCTGCCTGAGCTGTTTCAACTCTGGTTTGAAATCGTTCGCTGATGCTCGAAGACTGAAAGAACGTGAATAGAACTCCAAGAAACAAAACCCAACTCACCAATGGCAACCCAAAGGCGACATGGCCAGTTTCGTGAACTTGAGACGTCTCTCTGTTCTCTCCCCAGAGAATCGCGATCCAGCCGATCAAAAGGATCGCCGCCGCAATTAGAAGGAACGTTCTCGCAAACGGGTAGTTTCCTCCAATTGGCCAAGGCGAAGTGATCACCGCAGCAGCAAAGGTAAAAAGTAGAAAATTTTTCACGACTTATGGGCTACATTTTGGTGGATTAGGCAGCCACAGTTACGAACTTAGTGCGGCTTTGGAGGTCTCAAAATAGTTGCTTTCAGGCGAATTAAATCTTCTTTTCCTTGAAAAACAACGCAGAACGTGATGCTCTGGGGGCTTTAGGGCGAATAAGCCAAATATATGGAAATTGAACGCATTAGGGGATGTTAGTTGTTGACTTGATTAACGCCATTGATAGTATATGCCCACTGCGTATAGGAAACCAAGAGATGCAACAAATACGCAAATAAGACAATACGCGTCCCTCCCTGATGAGCTGAAAAAAAAGGCAACAACATGAACTTCACAAGAATAATTACATACATTGGCTGCTTTGCAGTACTTCTTTGCTCACAAACCAATGCACAAGAAACTGACATCGCATCGGTCGAAAAGCCGACTGTTGAAGCCGTTGCAGATGCAGTGGCAAAAGTTGCCAACACAGAAGATGGCGTTCTGCGAGGCAATGTCTTCACTGACGAAAATGGCGTAAAAACGCCTGTTAACGCGAAAATGACACTAACCAGCGATGGCGTTGTTGTTGATAGCGTCGAAGCGGATGAAGAGGGTTCATTTGCCTTTGAAGGAATCGAACCAGGTTCTTACCAATTGCTAGGTTCCGCTGACGGTTACGTGGGTGGACAAGCCTACGATGTTCAGCCCTACACTGGTAGCGTAGGCGGATGTTCATCTTGTAGCTTGGGTCTGCAAAGCGTTGAAGCTCCGTACTCCGAGGCTGTTTGCCAAGCTCCAGCATCAGCCTGTGGCGGTGGGTGCGGGTGTGCTGGAGGCGGCGGTGGAGGATTTCTGGGTGGCGGTGGCGGCATACTCAACGGTCGTCGTCTTCTGGCACTGGGTGCTGTGGGTGGTATCATCGCGATCGCCGCAGGCGACGATGATGATGATGACATGGCCAGCGCTGACGAGTAAAACACTATTTCGATGCGACTTTCTTGGTCTGTATCGAACTGATTTGATAGTTAAGTAAGCAGGAGTCACTCACGGTGGCTTCTGCTTTTTTCGTTTGCATGCTGGAACATTGCGAACGAGAGCCGAGAAAAAAATGTTGCTGATGCCAACGTGAAAGTGAAAGCAAGTGCTTCGGACGCAGCTTTAAGCTTAAAAAGGCAATTGAAATCGGTCATGCCTCACGACCAATGACAAGACGCTCCAAACCAATTAGTGGCTTAGGGACAATTTTTATTCTTCGCCTATTGTTGGTTCTAAGCTTGGAAAGCTTTTCTTAAGGACGAGTCACGAAATAACTTCCGCATTTTGCGTGCTGCAACTTTTTTTCGCTGAATTGACTTATGGAGTGTGGTGGGATTCGCCAGAATTCCTTTTTAGCCTGGGAATTCTGGCGAATCCCACTACTCCAAATCGGGAACTTAATGTGTGACTGATCCTAAGTTGCTCCTGCGGTCACCTTAGAATGCTCTTCGCCTTTTGCTATTTTCCGACCGCTGGACAGCATAGTGTCCTTACCCGGAAATTTTGCTGTGGCCAAATCTAGCGATGTGCAAGGCAGCATTGTTGCAGGCGACCTTTAATGGGTCCGACTTCTGGTACAGCGAGCCAGCGACTCCCAATTCTGGGAAGGCTTTGAATGGGTTGATGAACCAACCTTTGTATCTGTAATACTCGGAGATGATTCGTGGATTCTTCCAGACGTCGATCTCTCTGTGCCTACGAGATGCTTTTTCCGCTTAAGCTCGATGAGCACTGCTGGCGACTTTCCATCCCCCAAAGCAAATGGAATCTATCGTGCTGGAACAATCCATGACATCAGTGCGCCCTTAGGCACGCTAAGATTCCCTCTGGCTGAACGAATCTTTTCGAACTCAGCCCCCGACTCCGTGAAACTGGTATTGAAATTTTACCAGGTTTTGAGTTTCTTCAGTTTCTTGAGTTTCGGGGAATCGACGCGGTGTTGGCGTTAACGAATGACAGCCCAAGTTTTTGAACCAGCACTGGTGACTATTGGAACGGTTTCTCATGGCAATTTGCCCCGATTTGGGTACGAACTGAACAAGGTGCGACACTTCACAGATGGACGAACGTCGAAGAAGTGGATTTCACTCAAACGGGTACCTACAAAGTACGAACGAACTTAAGTGATTTCGCCGGAAACGTCTCGACGGGAGCGAACAACCCAAAATACGAGATAAGTATTGTGCCAGATTTGCAGGCACCAATCGGAATTCTCAACAACCCAAGATGGGAGTTTTTTCTCACCGCCGCGGGGGGGGATCGCGTTTAAAAATTCCCTGGCTTTCAAACGATTGAGAGGGACTCTAGGAGGTCAATGGGTGTGCAACCGATATCGGTGTTGGCGTTTCGAATGTGAGAATTCAGGTACAGCGAGTTGATCCGACACCCCGCTATTGGAATCAGGATCGACTTCAGAATAAACCTGCTTGGATTGCCGCGTTACTTAGACCTACCCCGCTCCTTAGCCAAGTCAGATGGAGTATCGGAGATGTCGACTTTAGTTACGATGAGCAGTACATCATTCGCATCAGCGCTCACGACACAGCAGGTAATCGAAGAGAGTCTTCGGAAAACCGCCGGTACTATTTTCCGGTTGAATAAAAAGCAAATTCCACGGTAGTTCTGGCGGGAACTATTGACCTTTTCTCGCAAAAACAACACCCACAGTACGAAACAAGATGTACAAATCCATCAGTAACGACCAATGCCGAACGTAGTAAGCGTCATACTGGAGCTTCTTCAGGCTATCTTGCACCGTATTGCCATACTTGTAGTGAACTTGAGCCCAACCCGTGATGCCAGGCTTCACCAGTCGCCGAATAAAGTAGTGAGGTAGCTCGGCGTCTAATTTTTCTTCCAATTCTGGGCGTTCGGGACGCGGCCCAACCAAGCTCATTTCGCCGCTAAGAACGTTTAAGAACTGAGGCAGTTCATCGATACGTGTTTTTCGCAGGAAGGCCCCCGAACGGGTAATGCGGGGATCATTATTCTGAGCCCACACGGCCTTGCCATCCTTTTCGGCGTCACTTCCCATCGTCCGAAACTTAATGATGTGAAAGTCCTTTCCTCCCCTACCCGAACGCACCTGACGGTAGAGCACAGGCCCCTTGGAATCAAGCTTGATAATAATCGCAATCAAGGGATAGATCAGAAAGAAAAAGGGGAGCGCAATTAACGATCCGATAACGTCACTGGCGCGTTTAAACCCCAGCTGAATTCGTGTAAACATGACGCGGTCCTGCATGGCGCTAAGCACCCACTGCGAGTCGACATAATTTACCGGAATTTGCCGACAAAGCTTACAATACAGATCTGCCATAGACGTTACGCGAATTCCGTTGCTTTGACATTCGACCAGAGCACGGAATATTTCGTCATCCTCGCTATCAAAACTGTTGCTTACCACAATTTCGTGGACATCAGTTGCAAACGCAAATCGTATCAAGCCATCGTCGGGGTGATCAAAATGCAACTTAGATAACATGGCTTCGTCGGACCAACCTGTCATCGTCATCTTCATTCTGCCGACGCTCGATATCAGTTCGTCGAGTTCGCATGCCGCCGCGTGGTCTCCCAATAGCAGCAATTTGTGTTCACGTCCGTTACTAGCGGCAAGACGATCGTATAGAACTCGTAAAGATGATGAGGCGAACGCCATGCCCACCACGAAAAGAACAGAAAAAGTTCTGGGGATATATACCGGTAGAAAAAAGTAACCGACAAACAACAACGAAATCGTGAACAGTGAAGCAAACATCGTCCGTTGCGCAACAGCCATACGATCGTCGGCGATCGCAGGATCATAGCGGTCGGTAATCCAAGATGATGAACACCATGCCACCGAAGCGATGGGCAACCAAAACCATTTTCGCAATGCTAAGTTAATAACAGTGCTTTCAAAAATTTCGCCTGAATACCAACCCCAAAACACCATCGCAATGATTGAGGTGAAGAAAATGCAAACCGTGTCTATCAGGAACAAGGCAAGAAAACTCTCTAGAATTGGCGTGCGATAGCTTGCCGACCTTTTTCGCTCGCTCTGCTGCTCTAGCTCTGAGACTTTTTGCAGATACCGAAAATCGGCGATGGGTGGTCCAACCTTTGATGTAGAGTATGCCATAGGTTTCGTGATTATCTAAGGTGAGAATTTCAGGGTGGGAAACTAAAGGTTACAAAGTTGCAAGCCAAAAGGCATCGAACTAAGGCGTTCAAACTAAGCTGTTCAAGCTAAGGCGTTGAACAAATATCTGCGGAATAGACGTTCAGCGAAGCACGGTCGACTGGGTATTTTTCGGAGTCAAATGCGAATAGGTATCGTCTTTCGACATTTGGTTTAATAAAGCCTCGAATTGCAAATTTGCCAAGAATCATGCTCGTCCTTGAGCGGTAATGACCAAAATGCTATTTCTACATTTTAGTCTGATCAGACTAAATTTGAGCCCTAATCTGATCTGACCGAGCAGTGGTTTTGATTCGTGCCAAATAGAAGAATTTGCACGATGGAGTTACGACAAACCGCCTTGTAAAGCTAATTTCTCGCTAACTGTCTTAGTTGGTATGATCCTCACCATCATGCGAAACACCTTAAGCGTAGATTACCTGATTCAATAAGTGGTGGTTTTAGAGTTTTGGATTATGATATCGCTTCGTTTGAATTAGCGTATGGGTTACTTCATCAAAAATGAAGTTATTGCATTTTGGCTAGTGAAAACAGCCTCCTAGTTTCCAAAAAACATCTCGCAGAAATACTAGACTTTTAGTTTCCCGGCAGCCAAGACGATGTACGAAATCATTCTTTCAACGTTGCTTGGATACGTGATTCTTTTTAAGCACTTGATATTGATGGACCACTCTGTATCTGTCAGATCGCTATGCGACAGTTTCGGTTACGAAAAATTGTTAAAAATTGCGGGTCGCCGTTGCCGGAGCTTGCAACTCTATTTGACCTTTCCGCTGCATATTCTCGTTGGCGATGTTATCGTTTCCTTTCTTCACTTGTTGGGGATGGAAGCAAAATCAGTCCAGCGATGGCCGGAGGCAGCGACTGAATTCTATAGGGCCAGAGCCACTGGGCACGAACAGTTTGATGGAGGAAGTGATATCATGGGCGACGCCCTAGACAACAAACCTGTCACCGCCAGATATCCAGTTCAAATCTTTACCTTCTTTGTGCTACCACTTCCTGCCAATGTTTGAGATTTTCTTAGCCGCACTGGTTGGTTATGCCATCGCAGTCGAAATGATAGTGCTGTGCACGTCGCGTTTAAATGTTAAAGCGTTGGCTTTTGGGCTGGGGTATTTATTGCTGGTAAGCAGTATTGCGGCAGCCAACTACGAGCTGGAAATTTTCTCCCAAAAACGCGCCTCCGACTTCGCGTTCAGCGTTTTCAAAGATCTTAATCCTGCAGTCAATTCAACTTTTGTTCTGCAGGCAATCCTGAACGCACCTGCCTACTTGATGACCGATTGTTGGTGGGCAGCCATTGGAACCAACGTCGCCATAGTCAGCGCTGTCTTTTACTATGTCTACGATCGCTCACCGCAATTGTCATTGTTACTGTTTGCTCCAGCGATTGTAAATTTCTCAATGTTTGCGTTGCGAGACCCAATTATTGGGGTCCTCTTTTTCATGTTGATGTTTCCTGTTTTGGCGAGGCCGGTCAACTACCTCTTGGGCGGCGTGCTGACTGCCGCCTTTGTCCTGATACGTCCTGAAAACTTTGTGATCGTTGCATATTCAAAATTGATGATGATTGTCAATCAAATTCGTGGGCGGCTCATTCTTTATCTTTTGTTGCCCATTTTTCTGGCATTAGGAGTGGGGTTAATCGTCGTGGCTCAAAAAAGCGTGGGAGCCGATGGCGGGGGCAATGTGTCAAATCTTCCCGATTCGGCTGACGAATTCTATCGAAATCGAGCTGATCGCAATGCGGACGCGGGTAGCAACATCCTTGACGGTCAGCTCAGTAGCATGCCGGTGTTCATTCGCTATCCAATTCAGGTAATTACCTTTTTTGTTTTGCCGCTACCTTTTGAGATACGTGGAATTGGATTAGCGCTTGCCTTCGTCGACAGCATCGTTTTCTGTCTCATTTATATTCAGTTTCATAAAAAAAGTTCTGCTGATGCAATGATCATGTTTTGGATTTACGTTCTTGCGGTGTCGTTTTTCTCCAGCAACTACGGCAACGTTTTTCGAATTCGGATGCCAGCGTACTTCATCATGCTGGGGACTTTAGTGCAAGTGTATACCTCAGCACGGCCTTGGGATGGTCCGGTAGAAAGCGAGCCATCAGCTTGAAGAAAACCTATCAAAAACAAGCACTCGAAGCTATCGAACCGTTTCCACAGGGAGCAATGGTCCATTTTGCGCACAAACTGTGTAATGGGCTGGCGAGCGCATTTGGCGAAGTCCGACTGGTCGGAAGCGATCAATTTGAATTAAAAAAGCTGCAGCGCGACTACCAGTTAATCGAAGATTTTCAGATTCCTAGAGGAGATATGGTGGCCCGAACGGGCGTGCTTGGGAAACTTTCAACCGCTTGGCTACGCTCGATTTTGACAGTGCGATTCATTCGGCAATATCGTCGAGCAGTCAATCAGCTGATCAAGAGACAGCCAAAGTATTCCTTAGTGGCGACGATTTTCCGTTATCCAATGATGGGATACTACCTTGGACGCATGAAGAAAAATGGGGTGAAGTGCCTTCAGATCTGTCATGAGTACCAATTGCGTGAAGAGCGAACGAGGTGGAAATCTCGTCTGGTCAACTGGTCCAATCGCAACGCCTACCAACAGTTTCATGCGATCTTTTTCCTCTCCGAATCCCAGCGTATTGGGTTTCAAAAGGTTTACCCAGAAATTGAGGCGAAGCGACTGTTTGTTATTCGCCACGGAAACGCAAGCCTTTTCGGCGAAATTAAATCGGACCGACCCGTTGCGGAAGTCGCCCAGAAGTATGGCATTGATGCCGACCGTCAAGTCGTTCTCTTTTTCGGACGGATTCGACGCGATAAAGGCGTGGAAGACATTATAGAAGCAATGCAAATCTTGAAGTCCAGACTGCCACAAAACGCGATGCCACAGTTGGTTTTGGCAGGTCACACTCGACCTGAACTACTATCGCAGTTGAACAGAATTATCGCACAGCACAAATTGGGTTTGGATGTGATTCTCTTTCCCCAATACGTGCCAACCGAGGATGTCTGGCACCTGATGTCTTCGGCCGACATTGCTGTTTTCCCATATCGTAGCAGCAGCCAAAGCGGAGCCCTTCAGGTGGCGATGGCCTCAGGCAAAGCTATCGTGGCCAGCGACGTTGGAGGCATTCCAGAAGTCATTGCAGACGAGGTTACCGGACTTCTGGTATCACCGCAGGCCCCGGAGGAACTGGCTGCGGCGATCGAGCGTTTATTGACGGCTGATGAATTAGCGGAAAAGCTGGCAAAGGCGGCGTTGCGAGAATCGCAAACGACTTATGGCTGGGAGACCGTTGCTGGTCAAATGACCACTGCCCTACAAACGCTCGAATCAGATTTAGACCTGAACAAATAACGTTACCGTTCTTTCGAAATATAAGAGACATCTACCATGAGTATCCGTCGTTTTCTTCGCTCTGTGACCCCCGACTCTATTCGCGTTCCGGTTCAATTGAAACGGCTGGAAAAGCGGCACGAAATTAAATGGTCGGATCCGGCAGCACAGGTACTGCTTCGGCTGAAGTATCGTGAGATGGCTCAACGCGGTGACGCTCTTGATAACATCAATGATTCTGGATTTCAAGTTTTTTCTGCGGCCGACGAAGACGGGATATTGCTATATCTCTTTTCGATGCTTGGGGTCACCAATCGCACTTTTGTCGACATTGGGTCTGCAGGCATCGAAGGCAGCGCTACAGCAAACTTAATCGTTAACCATGGGTGGCACGGCCTGCACATGGAAGCCAGCAAGCACTCTCTGAATCTTTCAAGAGTTTTTTATCGTTCTCGAACTCGCAGCCGTCCGATGCCACCTACTCAAGTACGTGGATTCGTCGATGCCGAAAACGTGAATCGGCTGATCGAGGAGAATGGCGTCAGCGGTGAAATCGATTTCCTCTCGATCGATATCGACAGCAATGACTATTGGGTTTGGAAAGCACTTACCGTCATCCGTCCTCGGGTGGTTCAAATGGAATTTCAACCGGCCTTGGGATCTTTGTCGAAGACTATTCCTTACGACCCCAAATTCGACCGTAGTAAATACAGCATTAACAAACCGCCTTATGATGTTGTTTATTGCGGCGTTTCGCTACAAGCCTTAATTCACTTAGCTACAGAAAAAGGCTATCGTTTTGTTGGCTGCGACAGCCTAAGAGTCAACGGGTTCTTTGTGCTTGAAGACGCCAATAATGATTTGATTCCGGCAGCTGATCTAAACAAATGCTTGGACCATCCGCGGGTGAAACATTTGGTGTCCAAACACGGTGAAGGATTAAAAGAACTGCCCTGGGAGACTATCGAGGCTCCTACGCAAACAGCCTAATAAGCGTTTCCAAAAGTCTTCATAGAAAAAATAGATTCGCCTTGCAAATTCAAGTCGGTTTGCTCACCTCAAGATTGTCAATTCCCATCGAACATCATGTTAAAACCATTCCTCCAAAGCTGTAAAGAAATTGTTCACCTGGGCAAATTGATGGTATCCGCCAATCGTCGATTTATCAGAATTCCACCTGGGCATTTCTATTCACCTCTTCCAAACATCAAAGATATTCGCGCGAATAAACAGTCCTTGTTTGATTCCAGCGCCAATGAAATTCCGGGAGTGGACATTCGGGCTGAGGAACAAGCTGAAAACTTAGAGGCGACTTTGAAATCGGCTGCGGCGATGGATTTCCCAATCGATGCATCTGAAAATAAAAGATACTACTACAACAACACATATTTTCGCTACTTTGACGCCACTATCTTGTATGGCATGTTGGTTCGGCATCGCCCAGCTCGTGTTGTCGAAATCGGTTCCGGGTTTTCTTCCGCATTAATGCTGGACTGTCGGGACGATATCGAAGGATACGAACCACAATTGACATTTGTTGAACCGTTTCCAGACCGACTGAAAAGCCTGTTTCGGGATGACGACGATGAGCTAAATCTTGTACAAGAATTTGTTCAAAATACTGCGATGAGCACTTATGATCAACTAGAAGCCGGTGATTTCCTTTTTATCGACACGTCCCATGTTTCGAAAATTGGATCGGACGTCAATCACCTTTTTTTCGAGGTGCTACCAAGGTTGAAGCCCGGTGTGTTTGTGCACGTCCACGATGTCATGTGGCCGTTTGAATACACCGAGCATTGGGTAGAATCTGGCCGTGCGTGGAACGAAGCTTATTTGCTGCGTGCCCTGCTGATCGGAAATGAAGGACTAAAAATTCATCTGCATCTGGCATACGCTGAAAATCATCTAAATGAACTTATTAAAGAACATTTACCTAAAAATGTGTCCACTGCGCAGCGGGATGGAATTCCCAATGGGACCGGTATTTGGATGCAAACCTGCTAACTCAAAATAGACGCCTCATCAAACGTTAAACATCAATGAACTTTTTCCACAACCGAGAGATCGTTGTATGACTAGGACTAACAACGGCCAAAAATCCTCAAAACGCCTCGGGCTTTCCGGGTTGGCGACGATTGTCTTTCAGACAGGATTTGCGCGATTGTTTACTGCGTCGGGCACGATAATTTTGGGAATCGTACTGGCTCGTATTTTGTCCAAAGCAGAATTTGGATTGTATTCGTTTTGCATTTTTATATTGATGCTCCTGTCAATGATAGCAAGGTATGGTCTTGAGTCGGTGCTGCTGAGATACGGTGGAGCCGCGTGGCACGATGAAGATCGCGTCCGCTTTTGCGGCTATGGTAGTTGGGCGATGAGTCTATCCGTTCGCAACTCATTAATCATCGCTCCGATTACATTAGCAGTTCTTTACCTGGTTGGCACCCAACGCTGGGCAGGTGTGCCGGTCATGATGTGCATGATTCTCTCGCTTCCGGCTTGGTCCCTGCTGTATACAATATCTTATATTTTTAAGGCGGCTCACAAAACGCCAACCAGTTCCTTATTCGAAATCGGAGCTGTGAATCATGTTTCGCTACTTGCAATTGTCGGACTTGTCTGTGCCGGTCGAAATGTGAACGTGCTTGACGTTTCAATTGTGATGTTGGTCTGTTCATTTTTGGTGTGCGGACTTGGTTTTGGAATGCTTCACCGAAACGCAATCTGGCCTCAACGCACCGACACGTTGGATGGCGATTATTCTGAATTTATCAGCACATGTCGTAGCGTCGTTGCGATTATGATCATGCACATGATGGCAAATATGGGAGGTGTTTTTTTTCTAGGGCTTACTTGGGGCAACTCAGAGGTCGCGCTATTTTCTGCGCCCCTTCGATTGGCAACCGCGTCAATCCTGCTCACAACAATCGTCGCTTCGGTGATCGCCCCACGCCTTTCCGGTCTTTATAAAACAGGCGACACCAAACAATTCCATCAACTGTTGCGCCGCGGAAGTTTCGCCGTTTGCGGGGTGAATATTCCACTGTTGGTGGCGATCGCGATTTGTGCTCCGTGGGTGATGCAAATCATGGGCTCGAAGTATATCGAAGCTTGGCCACTTCTGAGCGTGATAGCCGTTGGCCAAATCGTAGGTTCTTTAGCCAGTCTTGCGCCGACGGTTGTTTGCATGACAGGCGACGAACATCTCTGGAGCATCGTGATGATCTGCAATGGCACTGTTTGCATATTGGTGACGGCGATTCTCTGTTATTCCATGGGAGCTATGGGAGCGGCGATCGGAACGGCAATTTACCAGGCATCGCAAAATTGGTTGGCTGCGACGATCGTAAAATATCGATTTGGATATTGGGCAATCCCCAATCCATTTACGATTCGAGCCAGCATGGTCGGCTGAACGATTTATAATAGGAATGGACAGTTTTTATTTCAACGCGCTTAGATTAATGAACGATTCTCTCCTCAGCCCCACCTAGGAACTCTAATGTTACTTAAGATTAAAAAACAGTTTTACTCCATCATTGGTCGACGTCTTGAAAAAAAACATGGCAACTTGATCCCAGATAGTCCCGCGCCAATGGAAGTGCCTTCTCGCTGGATTCCACCTCATAAGCGCGCTCGGATCCACTGGGGACTCTATGAAAAAGATGAAAGCCGATTGGTCAACAAACATCTTGACCCGGCAATCGACACGGTAGAACTAGGATGTGGCGTTGGAGTGGTTTCGTCTTGCATTTGTCGCAAGCTGAATTCAGACAGTCGGTACTTCGGCTTGGAAGGCAATCCAGAACTCGTCGAAGTCGCTAACAAAAACATCCAACGCTTTTCGTCGAACGTGCTTCGGTCGATCGAACATGCAGTTGTTGTTGGGAACTACCAACCTGGGCGGAAACGAAAATTCTTTATAACGCCAGGAAACTTTCATATCTCATCAATAAGTGGAGGCGAGGAAGAATCTATTGAGGTCACTGTTCCTGAGCTATCTCTAACGCAATTGCTGCAACGACATGATCTTGGTGATTTCCAATTAGTATCCGATGTCGAAGGCGCTGAATTGGAAATATTTCAGGATGATGCCAAAGCACTTCAACGCTGCAGACGAATGATTATCGAGCTTCACGATTGCAAAAATGGATCAAAGAAAATGTCAATTCCTGATCTGGTCAAAATAATTGAGCAACTTGGATTCCAAAAGATTGTGGGCAGCGGAGACACTTTCGTTTTCGATAGAACCTGACCCTTACGCATCCAGCACCTCAAGTCTTTTCCTATCTTTAATGTTACCACTCGTGAATGCAAATAAAAATCAATGCGTGAAAGTTCAGTATTTCTTCGTCGGTGTCGGTAAGTGTGGCACGTCTTGGATTTACGAAATTACTCGTAAGTTTGACCTGTTGACTGTGCCTTCCATCAAAGAACCCTATTTAATCGACCAATCGCCCGCCCAACGCGATGAGGCCGTTGAGTCGCTATTTTCAAATTCTGAAGCGATGGCTGATTTTTCCAACGTCTATTACTGGGATCCTGAGAATGCAGAGAAAATTCGCGATTATAACCCTGCGGCCAAAATCATCATCACAGTACGCAAGCCCAGCCGGCGCGTGATTTCGCATTTTCGGTATTTAAAACGAAGTGGCGTCTTTCAGAACCAGACGTTGCGACAGTACCTAGAAAACGGCGACTCGAATGAGTTGATCAAGCGATCTCGCTACAGAGAAATTATCGAACGTTATCAGCAGCACTTTCCCGACAATCAAGTTCTTGTTATGCCACTAGAGCTGTTGAAAAAATCGCCACAAGACTACCTTAACCGGCTGATGAATTTTTGCGGCCGACCTACACACGCACTTTCGGAAGCCGACAAGCAACCCGTATTAAAGCAATCCGAGGCGAGACACGCGTTTCTGTCACGAGTTGCTAAATCCTTGGCGGTAAGTATTAGGAAGTTGGGATATCTCAAACTCCTGAGTCAACTTAAAGATTCTAAAGTGATCTCAAGACTTCTATATCGCGAAATGTCAGGTCAACCAAAAAATGATGTGGATTTTGGTTCGTTGACTAAAGAGATTCAAGAACTCGATGATGACTACGAGTCGCTACTGGAAACACTGGATCTGAATCTGTAAGTCAAACTACAATCTTGCGATTTGTTATCGCCTTGCTGCCTCGCTGCTTCATCGACTAGCCAAACGCACGGCTTTTCTCCAAACTAAATCATGATCAACTCACCGGACCTATCTGTTATCGGCGTGCCCAAGGCTGGCACGACGTCAATACATACGTGGCTTCAAAGTCGCGACGGAATCAATGGGGCCGTACCGAAGGAAACATTTTTTTTCATGGATGATGGCCACCCGCTGGCAAACAAATTATGCAATTTCCATCAACCGCAACACAAGTCCTACCAGCACTTCTTTAATGCCCACAAGACAGGAAGAACGTTAGACTCGACCACTCACTACCTCTATTCGCAAACAGCGCTCGAACATTTTCGCGAAAACAAAACGAAGGTCTGCGTCGTCCTGAGAGAACCTGTAAGTCGTCTCGTTTCATATTTCAATTACATTGGTTTTTCGCGCGGTGGATTTAAAAGCTCGATTGATTTCAGTGAATTCGTTTCAGGATTAATATCAAATGACGTTGATTCCTTTCGGAAGCAATTTTCAAATGAACGGGAATTTTTTTCACTGGAGACTTCGCTCGACCAAGGCAATTATCAAAAGTATCTGCAAAAATGGACTCGTGAAATTGATTCTGGCAACCTGAATGTGGTGTTTTTTGAAGACATGGTTGCCGATCGAAATCGGTTTCTAAAATCGCTTGCACATTTTTTTGAGATTGAAATTGAACAAAACGATCTCAATGATTTCTCCGTGCAAAACGAAAGTCGAAATGTTAAATTCCCGGCGCTCAATCAATGGATTCGCTCGGCAGGTAGTTATCTAAAACGCATTCCTTTTTACGAACCGATACGCCGAACCTATCACACGCTTCAGGCTGGTAGCAAAATCGAATTCGATTGGCAACAACACTCCAATGCGATTCAACAGTTGCACCAATACTACCAGCCTTTAAACGAACAACTTTTCAGTTTGCTACAGATTGATACTAATCGTTGGTCTGAAACCCGGCCAACCGTTGCGAATTCGTCAACAACCAATTGACTGAAGTCCATGCCCGAAGTCCAACATACTGACACCATCCTGCCAACCGGTTTTCTCTGGGGGAGCAATCGCGAGGCTGTGCATTGATCAGAATCGGCTGGTCCGATGCCTTGAGAGACGCGGCGACGACCGCTGGTCCAACTTTCGTCAAATCTATCATGGTAAAGACCTTGCTTCTTTAACGTGACGGCAACCTACCCCCATTTTAATCAAAGAGTCAAAATGCGAATACTTCAGGTGATAACACTCGGTCATGAGATTTACGGAGCCCAGAGACATGTCTTAGATATGTGTACGTTACTTAAAAATGACGGGCATGAAGTAAAGGTGGTGGTTGGCACAGTCGGAAGGTTAACTGAAGCACTTACCCGACAGAATATCGACTTCGTGGAATTGCCTCGCCTCAAAAGGAAGATCGATCTAATCGCAGACATAAAATGCGTCGGTGATTTAAGAAAGGTCTATACCGAGTTCGCACCCGATATCGTCGCTTCTCATTCCAGCAAGGCAGGAATTCTGGCGCGTGTTGCATGCTATCTTTCAGGTGTGCCCAGCACATTTACCGCCCATGGATGGTCTTTCGAAGAAGGAATTCCATTTCTTAAGCGAACAATTTTTCTCAATATCGAACGCCTTGCAGGCCGCTTTTCAGACCGGATTATTGCAGTGGCAAACACGGGACGCGACCTAGGTTTAAAATACAAAGTGGTTGCTCCCGAAAAATTGGTGACCATTTGCAACGGAGCCGAAGACAAAGGGACGCAGTTTCAAAAAGAGAAGCAAAGCGTTTTCACGATGACTATGGTCGCGGGATTTCGTAAACAAAAAGATCACGCCACACTTATTGAAGCACTGTCTCAGTTGAAGGATTACACATGGCAGCTTTTCCTACTGGGCGACGGTGAATTGATGGAAGACATGAAAACGAAAGCCCTTCAAAATGGTCTTAAAGAAAGAATTTTTTTCGAAGGAGCGGTGCGCGATGTGCCTTCTTATCTCAACAAAACAGATTTGATGTTACTTATTACAAACTGGGAGGGGTTGCCCATTTCAATCTTGGAAGGATTATCCTTCAGTCTGCCTGTTGTCGCTTCTGATGTCTCGGGAGTCCGAGAAGAAGTATTTGATGAACACAACGGATTGTTAGTAGAGCGAGGCAATGTCAATCAAACCAAAGAGGCGATAAAAAAGCTAATGGACAACCCAGACTTAATTGAAAAATATGGACGCAATAGCCGCCTGCTTTTCCAAGAAAAATTTACCCGTGAGGCGATGTACGAGCAAACCAAAGACGTTTACCTAAAAATAATCGCCTCAAAAAATCAGTCTCCCTGAAAACCCTAAGGCAAACTATCGTCTTTTCAGAGATTGGCAAAGGCTCAATGCTTCGAAGTACATTAACGGATTTTCGGCATGCGTTGCCGAGCTAAAACACCTTGTTCAACTATACTATTTTTTCTTTGATGGTGAGCAGGACCTGTTTGATGCGTCGTGCCACACGTGCGAGTCGTTCTTTCGTGCAAAGGGGCACACAGAATTTTTTTCTTTCTAACGACACTGAATTTACTTAAGAAAGCGGCTAAATGGGCGATTCAAACAAAGTATCAATGCGGAGTGAGTATGACAATGAGGAGTACATTCGTAAGAACCCGACATGGCATGCCGAAAGGTCTCCATGGAAGGCTGGTTTGGCAGCAAGCATTCTCAAGAAAAACGGTATTCAGCCGAAGAGCATTTGCGATGTTGGGTGCGGCACGGGTCTAGCTCTTGCATTGATCGCGAATGAGTTTTCGGACGCGGTCGCAGTTGGCTTCGAACCGTCCCCGGACGCACCGTTGCACAAAGAGGCTGAAAATAGAATCACAAGAAAAAGCATCCCCATCTCCGAGGTACCTGAGGATGAGGTGTATGACGTATCGGTAATGTTGGATGTTTTCGAACACGTTGAAGATTGCTTTGGCTTCTTACGAGAATGCCGTCGGCTTGCACCGATTCACGTTTTTCACATTCCACTTGACGCGACCGTTGCACATCTTCTTCATTCAGGTCTGATTGGCACTCGTCGAGCGGCAGGTCACTTGCACTACTTCACACCCGAAACGGCGAGGGAGACACTGAAGGATTCCGGTTATGTGATTATCGACGAGCATTTCACAAAGATGGGCTGGGAAGGACCCGAGCGTTCTCCCAATTCCCCTTTCAATCTGATTAGGCGAGCAATGTTCGCGGTAGCGCCTCGCCTCGAACAGCGAATACTCGGCGGCCTTTCCTTGTTGGTCTTGGCGAAGTCCGGCGGTGTGAGTGATGCTGCCTAGATGGACTTTTCGTACTTGTCAAAATCGTTGGGCAAACCTATTTTCATTGAACTGCCGTTTTAAGAACAGTTTTCAATGAGACGATCGCGCTGGCACGCAAAGCACATTTTATTCGCTGTTCAATCTTTGCGAGACGATTGGCTTCTCACCCTTTAGTGGCATTAAGAAGCATTGTCAAATGGTACTTCTTCATACCGTTATCGAC
>Ga0114956_1000339_pt1 | contig 32621 bp, 24 predicted proteins | sample MaitaG_FD_87304 | JGI IMG/M metagenome (GOLD analysis project Ga0114956, IMG submission 87304) | Marine algal microbial communities from Maine, USA - Maine_Asex2 metaG | ecosystem: Host-associated > Algae > Red algae > Unclassified | place: Maine, USA | collected 2015-01-05
ATCGGAACCGCCGGGTCGTAGCCAAACGTGACGCCTCGCAACTCGATCTCGCCGTCGATCAACGGCAGAGTGACGGCATCGGCGGCCTCGGGCACCGACGGCGCGGTCGCTAGCAGATCGCGCAGCTTGCGCACTGCAGCCTGCCCTTGCTGATACCCGTTGTAGAGCTGGGTGAGGCTCTGGATCGGTGCGAAGAACGCAGCCAGGTAGAGCAGAAACGCGGTGAGCTCGCCGATTGCCATGTCGCCGTTCAGCACGCGCCGCCCGCCGATGAACAACACCATCGCCTGGCCACAGATTGCGATGGCTTCGGTGCCTGGTGTGTAGATCGAGGCCGCTCGAATGGCGGCGAGGTTGGCGTCTTTGTGATCGCCGACGATGTTGGTGTGGTTGATCACGTTGTGGCGGCGGCGATTGTGCGCCGTGATGACTCGAATGCCCGAGAGGCTTTCGCTGAGATCAGACAGCACTTCGGCGATGCGATCGCGCACCGCGCCATAGGAAGCATCTGATCGTCGCCGGAACCAATTGCTGAACACGAGCGTGACGGGCAGTACGACGGTCAACGTGATGATTGCGAGGTAGGGGTCGAGCAGGATCAAAACGATGGTGATGATGAGCAAGGTCAGACCTTGCACTGCGAAGTTGACCAAGCCCTCTTGGAACAGCTGCGATAGTGCTTCGATGTCGCTGGTCATGCGGGTCATCAGCACACCCGCCTTCTCGTCGGTGTAGAAGTTGAGCGACTGCCGCTGCAGGTGGCTGAACACCCGAATGCGCAGCGAACGGGTCAAGTCTTCGCCCAAGCTGCCGGTGAACGCGATACGGATGCGGCTGTTGATTACGCCGAGGGCAATGAAGCCGAGATACAGACTGGCCACGAGGACCAACACCGATTTGTTCCCTGGCGTCACGCCTTGGTCGATGCCGATCTGGGTCAGCAGTGGGCCGGCCTGGGCCGCCATCGATTCGAGCACCACCAACGCAAACGCGCCGGCGAGCCGCCAACGATGCGGCCAAAGGAAGCTGCGCAGGGTGAAGGGCGCTGCGTCTCGATGGCGGTGCTCGAAGACGATCGCCGGGTCACCGTGGTCGGGTTCGCGTTCGAGTACTTCGTCGACCTGGTCTTGCAGATGACCGGGTACGCCTGCGTGGGGGAGCCCGGCGTCGCGCGCCGCTGTCGAGGAGTTTGCGCCGCCGAACCCCACGGGTGGCCCGAAGCTCATTGAGTTGCTTCTTCTTCGTCGGCGTCGTCGGCGTCGTCGGCCTCGGCGAGGATCTGCACATACCGGGGTTCGGTCGCCAGCAATTCGGCATGCGTGCCAGTCGCAGCGACCCGACCACCCTCAACCAAAACGACACGGTCGGCTAATGCAATGGTCGACAACCGGTGAGCGATCAGGATCGTGGTGCGCGACGCGAGCAGACCGCTCAGGGCGTCGTGAATCGCCTCTTCGACCGTGACGTCGATGGCGCTCGTTGCGTCGTCGAGGATGAGAACCGGGGGATTCTCGAGCAAGGTGCGGGCGATCGCGATTCGTTGCCGCTGGCCGCCCGACAGGGTGTAACCACGCTCGCCAACGACCGTGTCATAGCCGTGCGACAGATCGCTGATGAAGGCGTCGGCTTGGGCGGCGGTTGCTGCGGTGACCACATCGTCGAGGTCAGCGTTTGGTAGCCCATAGGCGATGTTGTCGCGGATCGACGTCGAGAACAGGAACGGCTCGTCGAAAACCAAGCCAACGTTGTGGCGCAAGCTAGCCATCGTGACGTCAGTGATTGGTTGCCCATCGATCGAGATCTCGCCGGAGTCGGCCTCGTAGAACCGTGCGAGCAGCCGGGCGATTGTCGATTTGCCGCTGCCGGTTCGCCCGACGATTGCGACCGTTTCTCCGGCTGCGATGTGCAGGTCGAGACCGGTCAACACTGGCAAGCGTTGCGGGGGTGCGAACTCGTCGGCAGCGGCCTCGGCTGGCGTGACTGCATTTGGATAGGTGAAGTGCACATCGCGAAAGGCGATCTCACCTTGTGGGGCAACCAGATCGGTGGCGCCGACCTTGTCGCTGACCGCCGAGACTTCGTCGAGCACGGCGTACACCCGGCTAGCCGAAGCGCTCGCCCGCTGGGCTTGCAACAGCATGAACCCGAACATGCGAAACGGCGCTTGCAGCATGATCACGTACGCGTTGAACGCGAACAGGGTGCCGATGCTCACCGTGCCGTCGATGGCGAGCAGCCCGCCGTAGAGCAGCACGAGTGCCATGCCGACTCGTGGCAGCGCTTCGATCAGGGGGTTGTAGCGAGCACGAGTGCGGATCGCCTCGACGTTGGTCCAGCGAAGGTGATCGGCGGCTCGAGCCAGCAGGTTCACCTGACGCTCTTCGGCGGCGAACGATTTGACGACCCGGGTGCCGTTGACGTTCTCGTCGACGATGGTGGCTAACTCGGCCATGCGAGCCTGGCTCACCCACGTGAGCGGGAACACCGTCAGACGCAGCTTCTGACCAAACACGTAGACCAATGGCAACGTCGACAGTGCCACCAAGGTCAGCGGCACGTGAATCGTGAGCATGAACACAAAGGCCAAGCCGAATGCCAGCACGCTCATGAAGATCAGCGGACCAAACGCCAGCAGTACCTGAATCGATCTGATGTCACTGTTGGCTCGCGAGATCACCTCGCCCGACTGGGTGCGGTCGTAGTACGAGAACGACAGCGTGGTGAGATGGTCATAGAGCAGCGCGCGTAGATCGGTTTCGACACCCCAGGCGAGCTGAAACAGTGCGTAGCGATACGACAGGCCCATCACGAAACGACCCAGCGCCAAGAACAACAGCAAGACCACCCACTGGGTCAAGTTGTCGCGGTCGGTGCCTCCGGCTGCGTCGATAGCGGCTCGGCCCGCGGCGGGCACTGACACCTGTAACACAAGGGCGATCAGCCCCGTCACGGCACCGATGATCATCGGGCGTCGATGCGCGCCAATGACCGGGAACAGCCGTCGCACCCAACCAAGCGACTGATCAGGGTCGATAGAGGCTGGGGGCGCGCGGTGGCGCGGGGCTACGCCTACGTGTTCCCACTGGGTCGAGCTGAGCTGGTTGGTGTCAGCTGGCAAGTGCGGCTCTGGCGGCGTCGGCTACCTGGGTGACGGCCGTGGCGCCGCCGTCGCAAATCTGGCCGAGCTGGAAGAACACGTGCACCATGCCGGGGTAGTTGGTAAGGGTCACGTCGACGCCGGCCCCACGCAGCTTGTCGGCATAGATAGCGCCCTGGTCACGCAGCGGATCGAATTCAGCGGTGATGATGAGCGCTGGTGCGACACCATTGTGGGAGTCCGCGAACAACGGCGATGCTCGCCAGTCGTCGGGGTCGGGTTGGTACTGCTCGCTGAACCACTCCATGGACTCTTGGGTCAACAGGTATCCCTCGCCGTTCTCGGCGAGCGAGGGCGACTCGTCGTTCATGTCGACGGCCGGGTACACCAAGAGCTGGGCCGCAAGGTCGACGCCGGCGTCTCGGGCCATGAGCGCCAGAACCGCCGAGAAGTTGCCGCCTGCGGAGTCGCCTCCGACCACGATGCCGGCCTGGGCGCCATAGCTCGCCCGGTCGGCATCGATGGCCTTGAGCACGGCCCACGCATCGTTGATGCCAGCTGGGAATGGATGCTCGGGTGCGAGGCGGTAGTCGACCGAGATTACGGTGCACGCCGCCTGCGAGGCGAGCTGGCGACAGACTTCGTCGTGGGTGTCGAGATCGCCAATGACGTACCCGCCGCCGTGGATGTAGACAAAGCAGCCGGCGGCGCCGTTGTCGCCATAACGTCGGCACGGCACCCCGGCGATCTCAAGATCGCTCACGTGGTCGAGCTCAGGACCAGCACCAAAGATGGGAATCATTGCGGCGTATCCGTCGCGGCGGTCGGCCACCGACTGTTCGGCGATTGGTGGAAGCTCGGCCGCCGCGGCATTTGATGCGTCGACGAGGGCTTGAAGTTGGGGGTCGAGTGGCATGAGGTCTCCTGGGTTGGTTTTTCTAGACAGTCTGAGGCGCGGGCGAGCGGCGCGACTCGGTCACGAACTTGTCGAGATCGGCGGCCCGCGTCCATTCGTAGAAGTCGACGTTGCGGTACGGCGAGTTCACGACGATTCGACCTTGTTGATTGCGGTAGTAGGTCGACATGCCGGGGTGGGTCCACACCATTTGTTCGTGCTCGGCATCGATGGCATGGTTCCACGACTCGTGCACATCGGGGCGTACTTCGATTGCCCCGATCTCGCGGTCGGTCATTTGGTCGATGAGGTCGATGATGTAGTGCATCTGCATCTCGATGACGTTGAGCAGGCTGCCGCCGTGGCCGGGTTGCAGGTTCGGGCCATAGAGCGTGAAGAAGTTCGGAAAGCCCGGCACGAAGGCCCCGAGGTACGCCTTGGCGTCATCGTCGTTCCAGGCCTCTCGCAGTGTCTGGCCGTCGCGGCCAATCGTCTCGTAGGTGTTGATGAATCGCAGCACATCGAATCCGGTGGCGATGATCATCACATCGGCCTCGTACTGCGAACCGTCGTCGGTATGTAGTGACGTTTTGTCGATCGATGCGATCGAATCGGTCACGAGCTGCACCGCGGGATTGCGCAACATGCGGTACCAACCGTTGTCCATCAACATGCGCTTGCCGAACGGCGGATAGGTGGGCACCACGGTGTCGAACAGGTCTTGGCGGTCGCCGAGCTCATCGCGGATGTAACTCTCGAAGAACCTGCGATGGCCGTCGTTGGTGGCGTTGAGCGATCGGTCGCTGTGTTCCCAGTCGGGGTCCTTGTGCAACGACGTGTGGTTGCGGTCATTGAAGGTCCACCCGAGTCGCACGCGGTACCAGGCTTGATAGATCGGGTTCTCCCGCAGCAAGAATCTGAGCTCGTCGGGGACCTTGCGTCGGAACTGCTCGAACGGTGCTGCCCAGTGATTCGACCGCTGAAAGATCGTGAGCGACTCGACGGTGTCTTGGATCTCGGGTGCGACCTGCATGCAGCTCGCACCGTTGCCGATGATCGCTACCCGCTGGCCCGCAAGGTCGACGTCGTCGCGCCATTTGGCTGTATGAAACGCCGGGCCCTCGAACGAGTCGATGCCGTCGATGTCGGGTGACACCGGCGGGTTGAAGATACCCGCGGCGCTGATCACGATCGTGGCCTCGCGCGCCTCGATCGACCCGTCAGATGCTCGCGAGGTGACTCGCCAAACCTGGCGGTCAGCGACCCACTCACACTGTTCGACTGTCGTGTTCAGTTCGATCGACGTGCGCAGATCGAACTGCTCGACGACGTGGTCGAGGTAGCTCCAGAGCTCGTCGCGCAACGCAAAGAACTCGGGCCAGTCATAGGTCAGGAACGAGTACGAGTACAGATGGTTCGGCGTGTCGACGCCTGCGCCCGGGTACCGATTTTCGAGCCAAACGCCGCCAATGTCGTCGTTGCGTTCGAGCACCTCGAATGGCACGCCAGCGGCTTGCAAATGAATCGCAGCGCAGATGCCCGAAACGCCCGCTCCGATGACGATTGCCGAGAAGCCCTCGGGCACGTCGAGCGGTTCGGTTTCGATGGGTCGTTGCCCTAGTTGAGACTTCGTGAACGGTCCATACATCTCGGGAACGTCTTCACCCATCGCAACCGACAGCATGCGAACAAGCAGTTCGGGCTCGGGGTCCGAGATCGCAACCGGGCGACCCTGGCGCCAGTCGATCAACGCGTTGAGCGTCGCGTCTCGGACCTCTGTCTGGTGCCGCTGGGTCAGGCCACCATCGTCGTTGTCGCCCATGCCTGGCTTGCGTTGTGGAGCGTAGGGCTGTTCGAGCCAGTGCATCTCGCCGGTCAACTGCACCAAGACCATTAGCAGCGTCGGAATGTTGGCGACCTGCACGGCTTCGATGTAGCGCTGTTCCTCGGCGGCCGACATAGGTTCTGCAGGAGGCGTGAACATTGCCCAAAACTAGCTGCCCCGCATCTTTGGGGTTAGCCCGTCGCCGTGCGCCTGGACAATGTCTCGCAAAGTGGGTAAATTGCCTCTCAGGCGGCGGTACAAAGATTCCAGATTGGCGGGAAGCAAGATGGCCGAAGGCATCGCTCAACAAGCGGGTTTTAGCGCTGAGTCCGTGCTGCATCGCGTGCATCCCGATTGACCGACGTGCCCGGCTCCCAGCCGCCGCCCGGAGCCGGGTGCGTCTTTCTCTTGCTTTAGTTCTCGGCGGCTGAGCGCCGTACCCTCGACGCTGATGACGAACGAAACACAGCACTCCCGATGACCCAGTACACCGAGATCACTCAGTCGATCGACGGCGCGGTCGCAACAATCACGATGAGTCGCCCCGATGCGCTCAACGCAATCACCCCGACGATGCTCGGCGAACTTAACGACGCTGTTGACTCGGCCGCGGCCGACCCTGCTGTCAAGGTTGTGGTGTTGACCGGCGCCGATCGAGCATTTAGCGCGGGCGTAGATCTCAAGGCGCTCGGTGATCGCGAGCTGACCGGTGGCAGCGTCGGCGACATTCTTGATCTGCCAGCTCGCAGCCTGACCAGCAAGCTGTCGAATGGTTCGGTTGTCACGATCGCCAAGGTCAATGGGTTTTGCTTTACCGGTGCCCTTGAACTTGCCTTGGCATGCGATCTCATGGTCACAGCCGAGAGCGCGAAGATGGGCGACACCCACGCAAAGTTTGGATTGCGACCGACGTGGGGACTGAGCGTTCGGCTTCCGGCCGCCGTCGGCATCGCCAAGGCAAGAGAATTGAGTTACAGCGCTCGCACCTTTTCGGGCGCCGAAGCTGCCGAGATCGGCATGGCATGTCGCAGCGTGCCCGCCGATGAACTCGACGCGACCGTCGATGCCCTTGCTGCGTCGATCGTGGCCAACAGCGCCGGTTCGCTGGTCGCATACAAGGACCTGTACGAACGTGCCGAATCACTCGGCGTCGCCGATGGTCTGGCCTACGAAGCAGCCACGTCATATGAGATCGCCGACACCGACGAACGCCTGGCCGACTTCCGTAAGTAACCGAGTCGTAAGTAGCTGAACCGGAAGTAACCGACACGGCTTGCTGATCGCGGCAAGAATGTTCGCATGGGCGCTGCATCAACTCCGACCGAATCAACTCTGTTTCTCACCGGGGCCGCCACCTATCTGAGCGACCTACGAGATCCGTTGATCGAGGGCGCCGCGCACGCGGTGTTCGTGCGATCGACGGTTGCGCACGCAAGGTTCACCGTCGAGGTCGCTGGGGCCGAACAAGCGCCAGGTGTGCTCGCGGTAGTGACGGCAGCGGACAATCCGGTGCACCCTGTCTTGGCGTATACGCCCACGCACCCGACGCGTTTTGCTCAGCCGCTGCTCGCCGAGGGCAAGGTTCGATATGTCGGCGAACCGATCGCCGCCGTGATTGCCGAAACACGTGCGGCCGCGGTCGACGCCGCCGAGCATGTTGTTGTTGAGTACGACGAACTTCGGGCTGTGTTGTCGCTGGCCGACGCGGCCACCGACGAGGTGTTGCTGTTTGCCGAGGGCGAAGAGTGCCGGCGCCATCCGGCAAGCGTTCCCGATGATTCGGCGCCGACGAACGTGTTGCGCACCGAGGCAGTCGATGGCATCGACACCCCTGCTGACGACACCAAGTTCGATGTTTCTATCCCCGGCAACACCGTCGTGAGCCAGCGAGTGCTGAACCCTCGCCAGTTGGCCGCGCCAATCGAGTGTCGTGGTTCGGTTGCAGTGTGGACCGAGACTGGTGAGCTGCACACCTGGGCCAGCACCCAGACCCCTCACTCGTTGCGAGGCCGCCTGGCAGCGCTCTACGACATGGAGCCACGCGACGTTCACGTGATCGCCGGCCCGTTCGTCGGCGGTGGGTTTGGCGGCAAGGGCGCTCCGGGCCCCGAAGAGCAGTTCGTTCCGCATCTCGCACGGGTCGTGGGGCGACCCGTGCGATGGCAAGAGACCCGCACCGAGAACCTGACCGCTGCGCCGCACGGGCGCGCCGAGGAGATCACGGTGACCCTTGCCGGCACCCCTGACGGCGACATGACGGCGATCCGCGTCGACCAACTCAAAGACGCTGGTGCGTATCCGAGCTCGGGCGCCGGTCTACCCAACAGTTGGAGCTGGCCGATGATCACCGGCCCGTATCGGATCGACCACGCCGAGTACCGCCAGAGGACCGTCGTGACCAATCGTTCGCCGGTGGCGGCGCTACGCGGGGCCGGGCGCGCACCCGTGATCGCCGCGATCGAGCGGGCCGTAGATCTGTATGCGGATCGCATCGGGGTCGACCCAGCCGAGGTGCGGGCTCGCAACCTGATCCGACCCGAGGACATGCCGTTCACGTCGCCTACCACCGGCTTCGTGTTCGACGAAGCCGACTATCCCGAGGCGCTGCGCCGGGTACTCGAGCTCAGCGACTATCAGCGGTTGCGTGCCGACCAGGCCGCTCGTCGAAGTCAAGGCGGTGACCTTGAGCTCGGTATTGGGTTGGCCTGCTACAACCACCGCACATGCGGTGGTGGGGGAGAGGCCGCACTCGTACGCATCAACCCCACCGGGTCAGCCACAGTCGTGACCGGCACGACCTCGCAGGGCCAAGACCACGAGTCGACATGGCGCACGATCGCATCAGCCGAGCTCGGCATCGCGCCCGATCAGATCGAAGTGATCGAGGGCGTGACCGACCTGATTGGTTCGGGTGTCGGTGCGGTTGGTTCGCGATCGGTACAGACCGCCGGCCTCGCGATCCAGCACGCGTCGGGCGAGGTCATTGCGCAAGCCTCAGCGCTGGCTGCGGCGATGCTCGAGGCCGCCGAAGCCGACATCGTGTTCGAACGCTCTTCCGGCAGCTTCTCGGTCGTGGGCACACCGGCTCGCTCACTTGGTTGGGTCGACATCGCGGCCGAGATCGAGGCGAGAGATGAGCAGCTGAGCTGCGAGCATCTGTACGACAACAACGGCAACGATGTGTTTCCGTCGGGTACCCACCTAGCGGTCGTCGAGGTTGATGTGGCGACCGGCTTTGTTGAACTGCTGCGGTTCGTCGCGGTCGACGACGCGGGCGTGCGGGTAAACCCGGCGTCAGTCGAGGGTCAATTGCACGGCGGCATCGCGTTGGGCATCGCCCAAGTACTGGGCGAAGAAGCCAGCTACGACGAGTACGGCAATCCGTTGGCCGCGTCGTTTCTTGATTACGCGATTCTGTCGATCGACCAGGTGTGCCAGCTTGAACTTGAAGAGCAGGCGATACCAACCTCGTTCAATCCGGGCGGGTGGAAGGCCGTCGGCGAGTCGGGCCCGATCGGCAGCACCCCAGCGGTGCACAACGCAGTACTCGATGCAGTCCGCCACCTCGGCGTCGACCACATCGACATCCCACTCACTTCTCAGAAACTCTGGAACGCTTTGCGCGCGTTCACCTAGCGCTATCTGTGGGTCGAAAAGACCGTATTCGGCCTTTCTTTTGGCACCCACAGATGGCGGCTAGCGACGTTCGGCCATCACGAGGCGGTAGCCGAAGTCGGCGCGGTCGGTGGGCAAGTGTTGACCGTGCTTGTCATGCCAGGCGCCGGAGTCGATATCGGCTCGCAGTCGGTCGGTGCCGTCTTTGATCTGGCTGGGCGTGAGCATCGCGATCACTGAGATCGACCCTTGCACGCCGGGGTCGAGGTAGCGCTCGGGTCGACGCCAGTAGGCCGCCGCGAATCCTTCGTGGCAGTCGTGGGTGACCCACAGCGGGCGCACGTCGACGACGTCAAGGGTTTCGGCGATGGTCGCGGGCGTCGGCGGATCGACCTCTATCGGGCTGCCCAAGGCGGCCTCGAAGTAATCAACCAGCCACATCTTGTGGGCTCGCTCAGGCTCATAAACCGTGAGCACCTGTCGAGGTGCAACTCGGGCAAGCTCGCGCAGCCCTTGGTGGGGGTCGCTCCAGTGGTGCATCGTGAGCACACCCATCGCCACATCAAATGAGTCATCTGCGAATGGCAAGGCTTCGGCGACGCCCTGCACGACGGGCGCGGCGTGAGCGCCTCGTTGCTCGATCATCGTTATCGACGGTTCAAGCGCTAGCACCGAACGGTCGGTCGGCTCGTAGCTGCCAGGACCCGCGCCGACGTTGAGTACCCGTTCTGCTGACCCGAGCGCGGCCCAGATCTCGACTTCCCACGTGGGGTCGGGTCGGCGGAAGTCGGCGTAGCGATGCCCAATGGTGTCGTAGCGAGCGTCACAGGCCATGCCCGATCATCGCGCAGTAAGTACTGTCGCGTCATGGCAGTTTTCGAGCGCGATGGTGTGACGATCAACTACGAAGTCAGCGGCGACGGGTTTCCGGTGCTGCTGATCGCGCCCGGCGGCATGTTCAGCGAGTTCGACAAGTGGCACGCGATGCCGTGGAATCCGCTGACCGAATTGCCCGCCACCTACCAGGTGATCGCGATGGATCAGCGCAATGCCGGCGGTTCGAGCGCCCCAATCGCCGCCGATGATTCATGGGCGACGATGACGACCGATCAGCTTGCGCTTATGGACCACCTCGGCCATGACCGGTTCGCGACCATCGGCATGTGCATCGGGGGCCCCTACATCGCAGGGCTATGCGACACTGCCCCGCAGCGGGTGGCAGCTGCAGTGATCTTCCAGCCGATCGGGCTCGATGACAACCGCCAAGCCTTCTATGACATGTTTGACGGCTGGCGGGCCCAGGTGGCGCCCGAGCATCCCGAAGCTGACCAAGCGACGTTCGACAGCTTTCGGTCGAACCTGTACGACGGCGAGTTCTTGTTCAACATGGGGCCCGAACAGGCCGCGACGATAACGACGCCGACGCTGGTATTGATGGGCGACGACCTGTATCACCCCGAGTCAACATCGCGCGAACGTGGGCGAACACACTCACTAAGGATTCGGTCTAGGCCCTTTCGGGCTCGTCGATCGCGATCCAGAACGTGCGAGATTTCGCAACGCAGGTGCCATCAGCGTCAAAGACAGCGCCGCATGCGCCGCGCTTGCGGCCATCCCACCCGGCTGGGTAGTCACCGTGCCACGAAACGAGCGAATAGGTGCCAGCGTTGATAGGCGCGATCTCGTCGACCGCAATCTGCACGGTGACCCCGTGACGCCGACCGCCAGCAAGGCCGACGTACCAGGCCTGGGCGCAATCGATGGCAGCCCAAAGCGCGCCCGAGTCGACCTGGCCGTGGTCGCCTATCGCCCAATGGGGCACCGTCCAATCACTTGCGTAGCGACCATCGGGCAACGGGCCACACATGACATGCATCGAGTCCGGTTCGAGCCCACACGAGAAGCAGACCGGCACGGGGTGGTCGTCTCGTAGCGGGAACCCGGCGCCAGCAATCGCGGCATCGACCACGTTTACCGCGGCGGTGTCTGGCACGTTGGGTGACCACGAGGTGGCGATGAGGATCGTGTCGTCGTCTGGGTTGGACGGGTCGATGAGGTGCCAGTCGGCGCCGCGTTGCACCACATCGAGATCGGTCTCGAGGGGGATCGGTGCCTTGATTGCAACAGTGACCGCCTCGCCGATGCGAGCGGTCACTGCGTCAGCAAAGCGCTGGGCAGTGAAGCCGCCCTGACCCGAGCCGCGCGGCCCCTGGAACCAGTTGCCGATACGGATTGGCGCGATAGGTAATTTCCCCATTCGCCCACAATGGCACCCGGGGTCGCGCGATCCAGGGTTTACCCTTGGTCTATGAGCGAAACCGTGAAGCCGCATTGTCGTCGCGCTGGCCGCGCGCGGCGGCACGTTGTTGGTGTCGCCCTCGTGGGGGTCTTCTCGATCGTCGCCGTACTGATCGCCGCACTCGCTGTGCCCGCATCGGCTCAACTCGATACCGAGTTGAGTGATACGCACACACCCTTCGGCGGTGTCAACGGGCCGATTTACGCCGCCGCGATTGTCGGCGACGAGCTGTGGGTCGGTGGCACGTTCACGACCGCATACGAAGCCGACGGCTCGGGCGCTGCCAGTCGCTTGAATCTCGCCAGGTTCGACTACAACGACGGCTCGTTACTTGGCCCCATCGCCGACGTGAACGGCCGGGTCAGTGCCATTGCCTCGAACGGTGTCGACACGGTGTACATCGGTGGTGCCTTCAGCGCGATAGATGGTGAACCCGCAGCCAACATTGCTGCCGTAAGCGCTTACACCGGCAACGTTAGGGGTGGTTTTGACGCCGAAGCTGGCGGCGCGGTGCACGATCTCGTCTGGAACGACGGTGCGTTGTATGTCGCAGGTGAGTTCACCAGCTGGAACCGTGCCACGGGCGCCAACCTGATTCAAGTCGACCCGGCGACCGGCGACCGCGACTCGGCGTTTGATCCGAACCCGCACGACAAGGCTTGGGACATCGCCATTCAAGGCGATCGCATGTATGCCGCGGGCTTCTTCGAGAACATTGGCTCCTTTGTGTCGCCGACGCCTCGCCGCTGGGCTGCTGGTTTCGATCTAATTGCCGGCGCGCCAGCCGGACCCGATTTGTCGCTCCCGGCCCTGGCTCCGGGCGAAGGCTTACACAAGGCCGAAGCACGCGCCATCGGAGCGTCGCCCGACGGCTCGACCATCTATATCGGCGACGACCGAAACGTCATTCGCGCGATCGATGTAGCGACTGGCGTTGAGCAATGGTCATTCGAGAGCGAAGGCGACATTCAAGCGATTGCGGCGAGCGACGACACCGTCTTCGTTGGCAATCATCAGGGTTGGTTCTCAAAATTTGACGGTCGTGATCTCGTCGCCCTCGATCAGACCACCGGTCAGCTGAGTCCCACCTGGCAGCCGATTCTCGACACGACCGACCCCATGGGCCTTCTCGACATTGTTGCGACCGACGACGCGCTGATCGGCGTGGGTGAATTCGACGTTGTCAACGCAACACCAGTGTTCAACCTCGCGGTCTTTAGAACAGCGAGCTGGACCCCAGCTGAGGCGCTCGAGCCGCCGTTCGCCCGAGGTGACGTGAATTGCGATGGCGAAGTCAACTTGCGCGATGCGTTGTTCATCGCTCAACACGACGCTGGTGACCGCGCTGACACGACCTGCCCATTCGGCGATACGGCGAGCGGCATCTACCTCGACACTGCCGATTCGAATGGCGATGCGATCACCGATTTGGTCGATGCAATGCTGGTGATCGGCTGCCGTGCTGGGCTGGCCAACGCTCTGTGCCCCTAGCCGATCACTCGGCCTGACAAACGCTGATGAGCGTCAGCACCTCGACCTGATCGGGAAACTCAAGAGCAAGAGTCGCCTCGACGAGCACGTCGCGGCCAGCGTCGTCGATACACGCTCGGGCTTCGTCGGCAATCGGAAGCCCGAAGTTAATGATCACGCCGCTTAGCGGGACACAGACGCCGACCAACTCCGCGATTGGCGTGCGTTCTTCGGCGGTTGCGTCTGCCAGGCTGAACGTGAGCAGGTCGCGGGCTCCCTGGGTTGACGCCAAGCCATCGGCGAGACAGTCGATGTCGTCATCGCCGAGCAACCCATCGAACGTCGTCGTGAGATTCTCAGCGAGCAGATCGCCGACCTCTTCTGGTGTGGCGCACTCGAAGAGCGCATCGACGACAGTGTCGATCTGGTCACGACGCGCAAGCGTCAGGCTGGCTGCGCCGTTTGCTGCGAGGCAGTTCTCGAGCTCGGCCGCCAACTCGAGTACCGGAACACTCGCACTGTCATTGGAAGTCTGAGCGTCGTTGGAAGTCTGAGCGTCGGTTGCTGCGTCATTGTCGGTCGAACTGAGTGCTCGAGTCGTAATCGAAGCGAAGCACATCTCGTCGTTGGTGCCATCGGCCCACAAAACGTAGGCGGGCTCAAGATCGGGCGACCGTAGCGCACGGTCCCATTCACATTCGAGCAAGATGCTGTCGCTGCGGTCGATCTCGATCGGCTCGACGGGCTCGTAGTTCAGCTGCCAGTCGAATGACCATCGGGGAATGTCGAGTAGTACTAGTTCATCGGAGCGGCCGGGGTTCAGCGTGAGCCGGATCGCCTTGCCAATCTCATGTTGATGACCGAACACCGCGATCAAATCTCCGGCGCTAGAAACGGGAATCTCGCACGCCGATGAAGCGGTGCCATCGTCGCTAAGCGCGAAGTCTTGTGGTGACACACCACAGCGGCGGTTGATCACGTCAGCGGGTGCGCCGTCGGGGCCATAGCGTTCTTGTGCCCGAACGAGCGCCGCATCGCGATCGCACAACGGTCCCGTTTCGTCGGGGCCGCAAGGAATCTCGGCTGGACCGAGGAGAACATCGAATTGGATCTCGTCCAAATCTTCGTCGTCGGACCAGTCGAGGCGCACCGATGAGGCGTCGATTGGGGCCTCGGTGTCGAAGTGATAGTGAATTTGCACGACGAAAAAGTCACCCGGCTGCAGTAAGAGCCCGGCGCCGTCGGGGTAGATGGTCGCGTCTTGGCCGGGTGCCCAGCCGAGCATGAGGCGCGACTGTGCGAGCCCCGAGCCGCCATAGCACTGCCAGCCGCCCGCATCGTCTTGGTTGCTGAGGCGCCTGGCGATGATGGCCTGTGCTTCGGGCACTGCGTACCCGACGGCGTGGTGGACGATCTGCTTCTGGTCCGGCACGAACTCGAACCCAGCCATCCATGTCGGCTCGGTCACCTGCGGGTCATACACCAAGCATCGGTAGTCGTCGGCAACGTCGGGAGATCCCTGGTAGGGCTCGGTGGGTGCGACCTCAATGTCGGCGTTGAGTACCCGGCGTGGTTCGGGTGCAGTGATCGCCATTGCCGGCTCGACATCGAGAGGTCCGCCCTCGGCCGACCAAGCGATGACCGCTTGCACCTCATCGGCGGTAAGGCTGCGGTCGTTGTGGAAGGCCAGCGATAGCTCACTCGCCGGCCATGGTGGCATCAGCGCTGTGTCTATGACTGCGGCCACCCATTCGTGTGTGGCGGCGAGATCGCTGGCTTGTTCGAGTTTCCAGTGCGGCGCTCCGGGCCCACCAGCGTTGTGGCAGCTAGCGCAGTTGTTCGCAAAGATCGGGGCAATCGACGTGCCAAAGTCGCCGGTATAGACGACCGGTTCGACCGCGAGCGTTGCCTCGGCGCTGGCCCGTTCTTCGGGTGTTTCCTCGTGGTCGGCAGAGCCTTGATCAGCAGAGGGTGTCACGGTCGCACCAGGCGCGGGCCCGGCGGTCGGCTCAGATGTGGGTGCGTCCGCTGCGGTGGGCACCGTGGCTGGCTCGACGACTTCGACCGAGCTCGAACCGCAGCTGGCAAGTGCTGCAAGCGCCCCGAGCGCGCCGCCGATGCCGAGAAGAAGTCGTCGCTTCATGGCTCTGACTGTATGACCACCGGACACGGTGACTCAGTCAGGTGTGTCGATCGGTGACATTGCGACCCAAAACGATCGAGAGTTAGCGACGAGAGTGCCCTGAGCATCGAACAACGCTGCACACGCGCCACGTTTGCGGCCGTCCCATTCGGGCTCGTAGTCGCCGTTCCAGCACACGAGCGCATAGTCGGTGTCGGCCTGCAGCCGGACATAGGTCTCGACGGCGAGTTGCACTGTGACCGTCGGGCGATGGTCAGGTCCTTCGCACGACACGTACCAGCCCGCTGCACAGTCCATCGAGGCCCACAACGCGCCCGGGTCGACGGCTCCATCAGCATCGAGCGCCCAGCCGGTTGGGCGCCAAACGGTCCCAAACCGGCCGTCGCCGAGCGGACCCGACATGATGCCGAGCGACTCGGGGTGATACCCGCACGAGAGGCAGCGGGGCGCCGGATGGTCGTCGGGGGTAAGGGGGAAGCGGGTGGTCGCCTCGGCGGCCTCTGCGATTGAGATCGGGTCGGTGCTGGGGCAGTCGGGAACCCAGGGGGTCGCCTCGAGGATGGTCGTTTCGGCATTGGTGGGGTCGAAGAGCCGCCACTCGGAAGCACCAGTCAATTCGACTGCAAGATCTGTCTCGATCGGTATTGGTGATCGGAATGCGACGGTCACCTGTTCGCCGATGTAGTCGGCTAGCTGATATGCAGTCCAACCGCCATGGGCCAGACCCGTCAGGCCTTCATGGCGACGATCGATACGAATCACAGGTACACCGTCACAAGTTGAATAAAGCGCGAGCGTTGTCACCGACGAACTTGCGCTGGTCGTCTTTGGGGAACATCGAGATCAGCGTGTTGAGATCGTGCACGTATTCGGGGGTGTGGTCGGCGTGCGGGAAATCTGAGGCCCACATGAACCGTTCGACGCCGAAGCGTTCGGCCAGCGCCGGGATCATGCGCTCGTCGGGGTCGCAGCTAATCCAGATGCGCTCGCGGAAGTAGTCACTCGGCTTGTGCTTGAGCGGCACCTTTTCGCCGATGAACGTGTGGCCGTACACCGCGTCGATGCGATCGAGCCAGTAGCCGATCCACCCACCGCCCGATTCGAGTACGAGCACCTTGAGCTTGGGGAACTTGTCGAACACGCCGTAGTCAAACAGCGAGGTGAACTGATGGCGCACGCCGTCGCTCGCGGTGACCGATGCCAGCAACCGCAGTTGCTTGACGTTTTGCCAATCGCCCATGCGCTCGCCCTTGGTCCATTGAGGCTCAAACGTTGGGTGGATGGCAAAGGGCACATCGAGGTCGGCCGCAGTTGCGAATACGACATCGTGATCAGGGTGACCAAGCGGTTTGGCGTCATGGGTGAACGGACATACGTACACACCCTTCGCTCCTTCGCCAACAGCACGTTGCATCTCTTTTGATGCCGCAGCAGGGTCGCTGAGTGAGATGTGGGCCGTTGGCACGAGCCGCGGTTCATCCGCGGTGAACGCGCAGATCCACCGGTTGTAGGCGGTGGTATAGGCCTGGCTGAGTTCGGGGTCGCGCAACTCGGCTTCCCACAGCAGCCCAACCGTCGTGTAGAGAATCGCGAGGTCGATGTTCTCGGCGTCGAGTACGTCGATGCGCTCTTTGGCGTGCATGCACCCGTAGGGCGCCTCGCGCAGGTACGTGCGCTCGGGGTCCCGCTGCAATGCAGCGAGATCGGGGTAGCCCATGGCACCGAGCGTTGACGGGAAACCGCGCCTCGACATCTGCGAGCGCTCGCCGTCGATCTCAAGTTCTTCGAGCCCATTCTCATCGGTTCTGAACCGCAGCGCTCGGTCGCGAAACTTCGGGTCGATCCACTCTTGCCACAACGTGGGGGGCTCGAGGATGTGCGCGTCGGCATCGACGGCTCCGTCGACGGCAATGCGGTGAGTTTCGTGCAGCGGCTTCTGCGCTGGCACATGAACGGTGGCAGACATGATGTGGCTCCTTGGGCCGGTTCGCTAGGTGAGTGCGGCGGGGCTTCGGGCATCGAGCAGTGCATGCACGATGCGGATCGTTGGCGTATCGATGCCGTGGTGGGCGGCTCGACGCAACGCAGCCCCGTGGATCGCGTCGTGTTCGGTGGGGCGCCCCGCCATAGTGTCGAAGTACATCGAAGTGCCCTCGTCGAGACCGCGTTTGATCACCGCATCGATGATGGTGGCGGCATCGGCGGGATCGAGATCGGCGCCGTCGGCCTGAGCGATCTGCCACGACTCTCGTACGAGGTCGATGCCCATCTGGCGGATCGCGGGCTCGGCGAGTACTCCCATCTTGCGGCCCGTCAGTGCCGTAAGACCATTGAGCGTGACGTTCATGCTGAGCTTGCGCCATGCATGGGTGATGTGGTCGCTGGTCGGGCGAACGTCAGCTTTCGAGTCTGCAAACAGCGCGAGCAGGTCATCGCCGTGCGGTTCGTCGGGTACCAGCAAGAAGCCCGAGCTCGTGTGCTTGATATGGCCGGGTTCGATCAGACCGGCACCGCAGTAAACGACCGTCGGGATCGTGTCGGCGCCGTTGACGTAGCCATCGGCGAGGTCATGTTCGATGCCGTTCTGCACGATCAACACCCGCGTGCTCTCGTCGCACAGCGCATTGAGCCATGCCGCAGCGCCCGGTGTTTGGTGGGCCTTGACCGCGAGCAACACCCATTCGACGGTCGTGGAGATCTTGGCCGGGTCGATGACGACGTTGGCCTCGAGGTCGAGCGGAAACTCGTTTGACTCGATCAGATAGCGGTCGAATGGGCGCCGAGCACACGAGATCACGTCGTGACCGGCCGCTGCGAGATGACCAGCGAAGAACAGGCCAACCGACCCTGGCCCTACGACTGCGATGGTTGCCATGCTGCTGCCTCTTACTTTTCGAGTCGTTCGACCGAAGCGACCTGGCCGGTTGTGCCATAAGCGATGCCAACATTGCGGTGCAGGTTGCGAGTGTTCTTTGCCTGGCCGTGAATGCCAGGTCCGTTGGCCATGAGCGCACCGTCGACGGTGATCTCTTCGCCGCTGACGAATGCCGAGTCATCGCCGGCCAGCCAGAGCGCGCAGCCAGCGATGTGCTTGCCTTCGCCGCGCACCTTCATCGGCTGGAACTCGTGCATCACCCGTTCGGCGTCTTCTTCGTCGCCCGAGTGCATGAGTGGGGTGAAGATCAGGCCTGGGCAGATCGCGTTGACGCGGATCAGGTGCGGTGCTAGCTCGACGGCGGCGGTCTTGGTCAAATTGATCACACCCGCCTTGGCCGCCGAGTAGGCCTGGGGGCCGGCGCCGCCACCTCGGCCAGCAATCGAAGCGGTGTTGATGATCGAGCCGCCGTGGCCCTGATCGATCATGACCCGAGCGGCGTGTTTGATACCGAGGAACACGCCCTTGGTCAAGATCTCAAAGGTCGTGTCCCAATCTTGGGCCTTAATGTCGGTGATTGGTCCGAACGCGCCGCCGACGCCCGCGTTGTTAAACACGATGTCGAGCCGACCGAATGCATCGGTTGCCAGAGCGATCGCCGCAGCCACATCGTCTTCGACCGCGACGTCGCAACGGGTGAAGCGGCACGCGTCGCCGAGTCGGTCAGCGGCGGTCTGGCCGTTTTCGACGTTGAAGTCGGCGATGACCACCGAGGCGCCCTCGGCGACGAACCGCTCCGCGGTCGCAAGACCCATGCCGCTTGCGGCGCCGGTTATCACAGCTACCCGGCCGTCGAGTTGTCCCATGAGTTGTTGTCCTTCCTAAGCGACCGTGCCAGCGGCGCGCATTTTGGAAATCACCTCAGGTGATTTGCCGAGCTCTGCCAGCACATCGTCGGTGTTCTCGCCGAGTTCGGGCACCCACCAACGATGATCGAGCTGGGTGTCGCTGAACCGGGCTGCGGCTCGTGGTTGACGTAACTTGCCGGCCGTGGGGTGTTCCCATTCGTGAAACGTTTCGTTGTGCACGGTCTGTTCGAACGTGTGCAGCTCGTCGAACCCGAGCACCGGCGCGGCTGGCACATCGTGCTCGCGGAGCAGCTTGAGCGCCTCGTCGACAGTCAACTGAAAGAATCCGGCCGGAAGCCCCTCGGCGATTTCGGCCCCAATGGCCGGGTCAGACGCGCGCCCCGCCGCAGTGCAGTAACGCTCGTCGCTGGCCCAGTCTTCGCGCCCGATCGTGCGGAACAGACCCTTGAAGTTCGACTCGTTGGCGGCGTACCAAACCAGCTTGCCGTCGCTGCAGTCGGTGACCGACATGCCCTGGTACAGGGTTGTGCCTGGTGTGATGCCTTCGTCATCGAGCAGGGTGTGGGCCATGCCACCGTCAGGCCAGAAGAAGAACAGTGCGGTGTCGAGCATGCTCAGTTCGATGTGTTGGCCGACACCGTCGGCGCTGCGTTCGCGGGCGAAGAGCGCTGCGGTGATGGCTTGGGCCGCGGTGAGCGCAGTCGACTTGTCAATCAGGATCGTGCGGTGCACGTCAGGGAACGGAACGTTGGGGTTGACCTGGGCCGCCACGTGGCCCGAGACCGCCTGAATCACCGGGTCAAACACCGGCACGTCGGCCCAGGGGCCGGTTTGGCCGAAGCCCGACATCCAGATCGTGATCAGCTTGGGGTTAGCGGCCCGCAGTTGTTCGTGGGTGATGCCCAACCGCTCAATCGCACCGGCGCGATAGTTCTGAACAAAGATGTCAGCCCCGGCTGCGAGTTCTTTGACGATCTCGATGCCCTCTGGCGTATTCATATCGACGGCGATGCTCTTCTTGCCGCGGTTGCAGTTCAGCGATAGAGCGTTGATCTCGTTCTTGGCGTAGGAACGGTTGTGGCGCAAGATGTCGCCCTGTTCGGGGAACTCGACCTTGATGACCTCGGCGCCTTGTTCGGCCAACAGCATTGTGCACACGGGTCCGGCGACGACCTGACTGAGATCGACAACGCGAATTCCTTCTAAGGGTCCTGGCATCAGCTAAGTGTCCCTTACATCGAGGACCACCGCGTAATTCGATATGGCGAACGTGTGACAAATCAGCATTTAGAAGTCGTTTAGAACTGACCACTCTCTGTAGTCTGGCGACTTCGCTCTGACCAATGTGGGAGAAGATCAGATATGAAGCGTGCGGTTCGCGGGGTTGTTGCTTTTTCGCTTCTCCTGTCTCTGGTCGATCTCTCGAGTCCCAGTGCGCAGGCTCAATCTGGCGGCCCAAAGTCGTGCGTCGTCGCTGACGCATCATCGGTCGCGGCATTGCTCCCACCATCGCAAGTGCCCTATGCCCCGACCGACGTTTCGGTCGATAGCAGCGGTCGCGTCGTCACCAGCTGGTTCGCGAGCACTGGCACCATCGACATCGGCCAAGACGAGGTGCCAATCCTTGGGGGCGAAGGCGGGGTTGTGCTGCACCAGGTGAGCGGCGACTCGTCGACGATCGCGACAACGCTCGGCGAGATCGATGGCCGAATGCTCGGACGCCCCTTTGCCGTAGCGATTGGCTCGACCAGTAACGAGATCTTCGTCGCTGAGCGCACCGGTGATGACGATCGAGTCCTGCGCCGCTCCGCTACTGGCGAGTGGACCGAAGTGCTGCGCCGCGGCATCATCATCGACACCCAGCCCTACACCCGAGCTGAAGACCTCACGCTGATGGGCAACGGGCCGCTCTATCTCACCCAGAGTTCGCTGCAACCTGACTGGCGTCGCAACCGCGTCTTGCGCGTCACCGATGAGCTCTCTAACGAGCTTGTGCTTGGTTTTCAGTCACTAAACGGCGTTTCTGCCGCAGTAGACAGCCGTCCGCAGTCGGTGTGGATGGTCGACACGAAGAGCCGCCGTGTCTACCAAGTCGATGCTCAGACTTCTGAAATCGCAGGGTTCGACCTGCGATTCATCGATACCGAAACTGTCGACCGGGTTGACGAGATTGGAGCGCTCGCAGATGCAGCGTTGCTTAGTGTCGTGATGGAATCCGGTGAGCACCGACTCGTACGTCTAAACGCCGATGGGTCATTCACCACGCTGCTAGACGCCAGCACGCTCGTTGCCGGACTTGCGATCGATTCGATCGTTGGCATTGATGTCCGCAACAACGGAGACATCTATCTCGCCGACGCTGGCAACGGTCGGGTTCTGCGGCTTCCGTCCAACGCTGGATCACAGTGTGTCGACTCATTCTCAGCTCCGGTGATCGATCGCGCTGGCGACATCAACTGCGACAATGAAACAAACATCATCGACTCGTTATACATCGTGCAATACGACGTAGGCGTTCGCACGAGCTACCCGGGCTGCCCGCTCAAAGATCCCGCTACTCAGATCAACTTGACCAATGCTGACGTCAATCGCGACGGCACCGCCGACGTGGTTGATGCGCTGATCATCTCACAGTGCGAGGTCGGGGTCCCCACCGTGGCCTGCCCCAACGGCTGACCGCAGTGAGCCCACATGTGAGTTAACGAGTAGTTAGAAGTCGTGGGAACGCTTGGCATCGACGTCGTCTAACCGTCATATTTGCCGATGGGAGGGGGAGTGGTCCCCCTATGCGGGAGATTCGCCCCGCATGATCGTCGTGTAGGTTCGCAACAGTCGAGTTGAAACTGTTTAGGGGACCCTGTGCGCACCGCATTACGAGCTGTTATCTGTTGCATTGGTCTGATCCCGGTTCTCATCTCGACAGGCCCTCAGGCGGTCGAGGCGCAAGTTGGCGGCGAAGCGTGCCTCATCGCCGGCAACGGGTCGGGTGACTTCGGGCCATTTCCGGCCCAGCGATCGACCTTTGCTGGCTTTGGCAGTGTGCAGGAGATTCGAGCCGACGCGACTGGCGCCGTGTACGCCTTGCTCGGCAATTCCTTCGGAACCCAGCCGAACGGACTCGTTCGTGTTGACGCGTCAGGTGCTACCGAGATCGTCGCACTCGAAGGCGCGACGGTCGCGGGCGTCACGATCGGCAAGATCGTCGACTTTGAGCTGACCCGTGATGGCGACGTGCTGCTGTTGACTGTCGGGCCGAACGCGCTCGTTCGTATCGCCGCTGACGGCACCGAAACTGACCAAAGCGCCCAAGTCGGTAATGGCTTTGTCTACACCTCTATCGCCGCTGCGGTTGACGGCACCACGATCTATGCAACCGCACGCCCGCAGGACGCGCCCGGAGCATTTCTGTTTCGACTCGATCCGAACGGTGGGCCACCATTGGGGCTGCTGACACCAATATCGCAGATCGATGGTGAGGCTGTGGTCACTATCTTGCACGCAGCAGCAGGTATCGGGGGTGCATGGGTAGTGGTCGTGACGCAGGGCGCGGGGGCCTTCACTACTCGGTTGGTGTTCGTCGGCGACGACTTTGTTGCGACCGTCGCGGAGTCTTTTGCGCCTGGCGAGCCTGCACCGAGTGCGTCGCGGGCTGACGATGCCGGTGACCTTGTGTACGCGCTAGCTGGCGAGGTGCGCAAGGTCAGCCTGGGCAATGCGTCGACGCTGGTGCAACCCCTCGATGAGCTTGTCGCCGGTCGAGTGCCACGCTTCGCTCGGGCGATCGACTTCCGCCTCGGAACGCTCTGGGTTGGGACCCTCAATCAGATCTATCGCATGTCGGGCGGTGGGTGCCCACCAGTGCCATTCAATGACGGTCCAACTGCGTGTGTGGTAGTCGACCAATCGGTGGTGTCGTCGCTGCTGTCTACTCCCCCAGAATTCACGGTTCCGTTCGGCATCGCGGTCGATGGTGCAGGTGTCATACATTCGACCTGGTCCGGCGGGGTTGGCTCTGGCGGGATCAGCGACGAGGTGGTGCTACGAACCGACGCGACCGGGCTGAGTTCAGTAGTGCTCGCGCCCGGTGAGCTGATCGATGGTGTCCCGATCTCACGGGGGCAATCGATTGCGGTGACCGAAACAACGGGCGAGGTCTTTGTTCAGGACCCGGGTGATGACTTTCGATTTGTTCGACAAACTGCGGGTGGTGACTGGTCGACCTTCTTGAGCGCCGGCGATGTTGTTGGCGGCGCGCCCCTGCGGCGCTCGGGCGCCCTGGTCGCAACCGACAACGACACGGTGTATTTCAGCGAGGTCTCGACGGGTCGGGTCCTGGCAGTAGACCTCGATACTGGCAATTCGCGAGTCGTGGGGAACAACTTCGATCAGGTCGTCGAGTTGGCGGCCTCGGCCGATACCGCACCGGAGCCGACCCTTTGGGCCGTTGATCGGGCCTTTACGGGAGCCCGGATCGCTCAAACGATTGTTTACCGTCAAGCGGTTGGAGGCGGCGCCTTCGTACCGGTGGTCGACTTCAACGCGACGACGCTCAACGGAGCCCAAGTTGGTGCCGTTTGGTCTCTAGCGGCTGAGCGCGACAGCGTCATCGCCGCAGCCACCCTTGAGGGTGGCACGCTTCGAATCATTCGCATTGGGGCCGATGGCACGATCACGCCGATCATCGATGAGTTGATGCTGGTAGATGGTCGCATCATTGACTTTGCCGATCTCGATGTTGGCACAAACGGCGACATCTACATCGCTGATCGCAGTCACGGCCGCGTCATTCGGTTGCCCGCGAGCGGTGATTGTGCAACGCCACTTCCGCAGATGGTCGACGTTGCGGCGAGTGTGAATTGTGACGATGAGGCCAACGTCATCGATGCGTTGTTCATCGTGCAATACGAGACCACGGTGCGCACCGGGGTCTACGGCTGCCCGTTGGCGAACCCGGCCAAGGAGATCAACCTGGCCTATGGCGACGTTAACGGCGACGGCGCAGTCAACGTGATCGATGCGTTGCAGATTGCCCAGTGCGACGTCGGGGTGCCGAACCGCGTCTGCCCTGCGAGCTAAGAACGACTATTCTGCGAGTGGGCTGATAATCGATCGGAACTACGCCATGCGAAACCTCCTTTCTCTGGCTGGGCTACTAGCACTACTGGCGTCGACGCTGGCCGTGAACACGACCCAAGCGCAGGCTCAAACTTTGCCGCCTGGCGACATCGCGTGCGTGGTCGCTGGTTCGGGTTCGACCGCCTTTGGTCCGTTGCCCGCCGCCGGGCCGTTCGCTGGCATTGGTTCTCTTCGTTCACTAAGCGGCGGCGGCGACGGCGCCGTCTATCTTGCTGATGCTGGTCTCATCGACGAATTCGGTGGTGTTGCCAAGATCGATGCCGCTGGCCAGATGACGTTGGTGCAAGAAGAAGGTCGCTTTCTTGCAGGCCTTCGGATGGAAGACGCCTGGGATGTCGCCGTCGATGCCAGCGGCACCGCGTGGATCGTTGACGACGTGCGGCTGGCCCGCCTTAATCCCGATCTGAGTTCTGAGGATCTCACTAACTTGTTGCCTGTAGGTCTGAATCCGGTCTTTGTCGAGCTTGGAGCAGATGGCTCGTTGTACGTGGGCTCGACCGACCAGCTTGTTCGCATTGCACCCGACGACACCGTCACAGAACTCGTTGGGCCCGCAACGATTATTCCAGGCGTCGACAACGCCGGAGTCATCTCGTCGTCACGCATCCAAGGCATTGCGGCTGCTACCGGCGGCGGTGTCTGGATCAACGCCTACGGTGCTGTCGACAATCGAATAGTCCTCGCAAGCAATAGCGGCGGCTTCAGTCAAATGGTGAGCTCAACCGGCGCCGTAGCGATCGATGTCGACGACCAGGGCACCCTTTGGTTTGTCAACAATCGAGGTGAGGTCTTCGACGTCGATCCGCTCCCCGAGTTGGTCGTGTCGCTCGACCAGGCCGTCATCGGCGGTCGAACATTTCGCGAAGCGGATGGTCTGGCGGTCGTCGACGGATCAATCTATGTCGCCAACCTCGGTCTTGGTATCGCCCAAGTCATCCGGGTCAGCAATCAGCCGTGTCCAGCGGGGCCCTACATTGATGGGCCGCTCGTATGCACCGTTGCGACCAGCGATTCCGTTTCGCCCCTGCTTCCTAATGGCTCGTTCCTCGACTTTGCGCCGACCGGCGTTGCCGTCGACGGAGCCAGCGTGGTGCATGTCGCGTGGGCTGGTGACGCCACGTTGTCCGGCGGGGTAATCAGGACCGATCGCAGCACCTCGACCGTCGTCGCAGAATTCGGCGAACTACTCGACGGCGCCCCGTTTGGCGTGCCGACCTACGTCGCAGCGAGTGAGACAACGGGCGAGATCTTCCTGGGCGAAGCCACCAACGGCGACAATCGGGTGCTGCGTCGCACCGCCGATGGGACCTGGTCGACGTGGGTTCGTGAGAGCGACGACGTCTCGGGGTCGCCGATCGGCAACCTCACCGGTATGGCGATGCGCGACAACACCAATCTCTACCTGAGCACCGATACCCGAGTCATTCGCACCTTTAACTTCTTTAACGGCGTCGAAATCGTGCAGTTGGTGTGGCAGGTAGCGCTCTCGCTCGGCCAAGTAGCTGGCATTGCCCTAACTGGCGGCATCGAAACCAATGAGCCTCTGGCATGGATCGCCGACCGGGGCCAGAAGCGCCTGTACGTGCGAGTGCCCGGTGGCACCATCGATGTCGCGACCGACTTCTTCGAACTCGAGCTCGCTGGCGATCCCGTTCGCTCAGCCCTCAAGATCGCGGCCGATGGCAGCGACATGATCGTCGAGGTGCAGCTTGACAACGGATTGACGCGGCTCACTCGCCGGGCTGGCGATGGCACATACACGCCCATCGTGGGCGAGTTCATGCTGCTCGATGGTCGACCACTCGATGTGATCGGTGGCCTCGATGTTGGGCCAAACGGTGATATCTACATCGCTGATATCGGAAGCCAGAGGCTGCTGCGTTTGCCCGCGAGTGGCGACTGCGCAACTCCACCTCCGCCGTTGGTCGATGTCGCGGCCAGCGTGAACTGCGACGATGAAGCCGACGTGATCGATGCCTTGTTCATCGTGCAATACGAGGTTGAGGTTCGCACCGCAACCTACGGGTGCCCGTTGGCCAACCCGGCCAGCGAACTTAACATCTCATTTGCTGACGTCAATGGCGACGGCGAAGTCAACGTTGTCGACGCGCTCTTCATCGCTCAATGCGATGTCGGCGTGCCGAACGCATCGTGCCCGGCGCTTTAGCTGAGTAGATCTTGGGTGGCAACCAGGGTGTGGGTAGCGCCCTCGGGGGAGAGCTCGGTCTTGATCAACTCGACCTCGGATGCGTCGAAGCTCATGGCAAACGGTTCGCCAAGCACTGATACGAGGCCTGGGTCGCGCAACGGGCGGCCTTTGAGGCGGGCCAACGTCAGGTGACCGGCGAACTCGCGCTCGGTCGGCTCGCCGACGTCAGCAAAGGCAGTGGCGACCTCGGCGGCAACATCGTCAAGCCCGGCAGCTGCCAGCATGACGACACGATTGCCGAGCAGCGCGACATCAGGACCAAGGGTGACGGTTGCCTTTGGCGCACGCAACGCTGCGAATGCTTCGAGCGCTCGATGACGCTGGCAGTCGCCAAGAAACCGCAGCGTGACGTGCCACTGGGCGCGGCGGGTGTACTTGACGCCTCGCAGGGCTCGAGTGGGCAAGTCGGCAATGGCGTCGATTACCTCTGGTGGCGGTCGGACCGCCACGAACATGCGCTCGATTGTCGGGCCGTCAGAGTTGGTCAAGAGTGTCCATCAGGTTCAGTTCGCCATCACGGGTCTGGCCGCCGACTTCGGTGAAAAGGCGCATGCGGCGCTGGGCCTCGGGATCGCGCAAGGTGGTTTGGAAGAGATAGGCCTCTTCGAGCATGCCGTCGTGCAACGACAGATCATCGGCGTTTGCGACCGAGCGCTTTGCGGCCGCCACCGCGATGGGCGGGTAGCCGGCGATGCGGCGAGCCAGATCATCGACATGGTCGCTCAACTCGTCGGCCGGAAGTACCCGGTTGAGTAGCCCCCATTCGGCGGCCGTCGCAGCATCGATGTCGATGCCGCCCAAGATGATCTCCATCGCCCGGCCACGTCCGACCAAGCGCGGGAGCCGCTGGGTGCCGGTGCCACCCGGCAAGATGCCGAGGGGTACTTCCATCTGATTGATGACGGTCTTGTCGAGCGCCCCGAACCGCATATCGCATGACATGGCCAGCTCGTTGCCGCCGCCGCCGACCCGGCCCGCGATTTCGGCGATCGTGGCCTTGGGCATGGTGCGATAGGTCTCACACATCAGGTGGAAGCCGCCGAGTTCGGTGGCTTTGTCTGGTGCACCCTCGCTGGGGAAGGTCGTGATCAGGCTGACATCGAAGTGGGCGATAAAGAAGTCGGGGTCGGCCGAGCGCAGCACGACGACACGAACGTCGTCGTCGACCGCGACCTTGGCGCCGAACTTTGCAAGCTGGGCAAACAGGTCACGAGTCATCACGTTTATCGGCGGAGCGCTGATGTTGGTCGTTGCAATGCCGTTCGCGATGGTGACGTTGACCAGGTCGAGTTCGTCGTAGCTGGCGATGAGTTCGCTCATGAGTTACCCAGATCTTGGGTGCGGGCCCGCAGGCGCCGCATGCCCCTGAGCCAGCGATCAGGGTCGTCGGCCTTGCGTTTGATGTAGTCGCCGACCTCAGGATGGGGGAGTACGTGGAAGCGTTCGTCTCGAAGCGCCTCGAGTACTACCTCTGCCAGCTCGTCAGCCTCGATGATGCCGTCGGTCGCTCCGTCGCCGAGGCTCTGGGGTGCCATTGCGGTGTTCACGCCCTGCGGGCACAGAACCGAGACCTTGATGCCCTCGTCGCCGTGGGTGATGGCGATGAACTCGGCCAACTTGATCGCGGCGGCCTTGGACACGGTGTAGGGCCCGCTTCCGATCGCAGCGAGCAAGCCAGCGGCCGAGGCGGTGTTCAGCAGGTAGCCCTCGCCCCGGGCGATCATCGACGGGAGCACCGCTCGGGCTGCGTAGAGGTGTGACATCACATGCAGCTCCCATTGCCATTGCCACAGATCGTTGTCAGCATCTGCGAGTTCGCCATTGCGGATCGCACCGGCGTTGCTGCAGAACAGGTCGATCGGGCCGTGCTCGGCGATCACACCTTCGACCAGTGACGCCACCTGCGACTCGTCGGTCACGTCGCATGCAACACCGTGGCAGCCGATCTCGGCCGCAACGCTGGCCGTGAGATCAGCATCGATGTCCGAGATCACAACCGTGCGCGCGCCCTGGGCGAGGAACGCCCGAGCCATCGCCTGGCCAATGCCCCCTGTGCCCCCAGTAATCACTGCGACCTTGTCGTTCAATTCCATTGAACGACACTATTGCTTCGGTCGCTTCGCGACCGACTCGTTACACGGAGCTGGTGGTTGCAGAGTGGTTGCAGAGTGGTCGGCTAGGTGCGCAGTGGATCTTTTTCGGCGATGGTGCCGGGGGTGGTGATGAGGGCGCCTACCGAGAGGCACGTGTCGTGATTGGCGTTGATGGTGCGCAGCACGTCGAGGTTGCGGTCGAGGCCGGGTTGGGGTCGAGTGACGATGACGCAGCGGTCGATGCGTTTGGTGACGTCGAGCACGAGGTCGGTGCCGATGCCGACCGATGAACCGACCAGCTCATCTTCGCCCGAGCCATCAAGGATCACGTTGGCGCGGAACCGGCGCTGATCCCACTCGCCGAGTGAACCGCGACTCAGCAGCGAAATGCGGCTGCGGGTCGAGTCATGCCACGCGCCAGCAGGGCCGGTCCAGCTCACCCAATTCTCGTCGTTCTCAAAGTCGAGGGGTACCTCGTAGGTGCCGCCCTCGTCGCCGGCTGCGCGCAGTTCGACCGCTTTGTCGAGCCAGGCTGACAAGCGCTCGTTTGCATCTGGGTCTTCGCCGTTGATGGTGCTTTGGTCCGGAAGCGTGATCGTGACGCCAGCCCCGTTGAGCGAGGCGCTGGCGAAGAGCAGCTCGGGGCTTCGTCGAGCGGTCAACACGGTGTCGGTCTCTGCGTGATAGATGCCCCACGCCCGATCGCCAACAATGCCGAGTTCGGTTACGGCAGCCATGGCCACCCGCTCACCCCCGACTGACTTCACCGGGTATCGCCAAATTTCGCTCACGCGGAGCTCTCTTGTATCGGGATCGCTCATGGCCGGGCACCCTAGTTGACCTTCCCAGAGGCTTGCATTCATTACTGCATAAAGATATGTTGATGTTCACATGGAAGATCTACTGCAGGCACTTCGAGCCACCGGCGAGGCCACCCGACTCCGTATCGTCGCCGTGCTCGCTCGCACCGAACTCACCGTCAGCGAGCTGTGCCAGGTCCTTGGCCAGACCCAACCACGGGTGAGCCGGCACCTGAAGCTGCTGTGCGACGCCGGTGTTCTGCAACGCCATGCACAGGGAACTCGTGCCTACTTCCGCCCGGCGCGCACCGGTCTCGGGCGGGCGGTCTTTGATGCAATCGTGCCCCTCATTGCAAACGACGATCCCGACCTGCGCCGCGATATGCGACGGCTCGGCACGATCCGAGATGACCGTGCCGCCTCAGCGTCGTTGTACTTTGCTGGCATCGCCGCTGATTGGGATCGCATGCGAACCCTTCATGTCGCAGACGAAACCGTCGAAGCCGCAATGCTTGCTGCGGTTGGCCATCTCGACATTGGCGATCTTCTCGACGTCGGCACCGGCACGGGGCGGGTACTCGAAGTATTTGCGCCTCGTATCCAGCGTGGTCTCGGGTTGGACCTCAGCCAACCAATGCTCGATGTCGCCCGTAGCCGTCTCGACACCCCTGAGTTTGGTCACTGCGCTGTTCGCTCGGGTGACATCTACCGGCTCAACGTTGACCCCGGCGCGTTCGACGTCGCAGTGCTGCATCACGTGCTGCATTTCCTCGACGATCCATCGGGTGCGATCGCTGAGGTTGCGTCTGCAGTTGGTGCGAACGGCCGGCTGCTGATCGTCGACTTCGCGCCGCACTCGCATGAGTCGATGCGTGACGACTACGCCCACCACTGGCTCGGGTTCGATGACGACGAGATTGCCGAGTGGTGCTTTGCGGCTGGATTCGTCGATGTGAGCGTCGAGCACCTGCGACGCTCAGACGGCACCGGTGACGAACTGCTGACCACGACAATCTGGTGCGCAACCCAGAGCGCTGACGCGCCATCACTTCGGAACTTCGATCTCAAGGCGGCATCATGACCCCCGGTAATCGCCCCCACCTCGACGAGACGGCCGACCGGCTAGCCCGGCGACCATGGCCCGCCACGCCGCTGCGCCCCGGGGTTCGGGTCTCGTTTGAGTTCTTCCCGCCTGCGACCGAAAAGGCTGAGGCAAAGCTGGCCAACTGCGCCGAGCAACTGGCGCCACTGAGCCCTGCTTTTGTCAGCGTCACCTATGGAGCGGGCGGTACCACCCGCGATCGCACGCAGAACGCCGTCGAACGTCTTCGGACCGAGACTGACCTCAACGTCGCCGGCCACCTGACCTGCGTCGGGTCGACCAAGTCCGAAGTGGCCAGCGTCGTCGACGACTACTTCGTCTCAGGCGTGCGTCACGTCGTTGCGTTGCGGGGCGATCCGCCCGAGGGCGAGACCGATGGCACCGTCGAGGGCGGCTATCGCAGTGCGATCGAACTGGTTGCCGGGTTGCGCAAGCATGGCGACGAAGCGGGCCTCGATGACCTGCAGATTAGCGTCGGTGCCTATCCCGAAGTGCACCCCCGTGCCGCATCAGCCCAGGCCGATCTTGACAATCTCAAGGCCAAGCTCGACGCAGGCGCCGACCGTGCGATCAGCCAGTTCTTCTTCGACACCGATGTGTTCTTGCGGTTCCTCGACGCCGCCCGCACTGCTGGCATTAGCGCGCCGATAGTGCCGGGCATCATGCCCGTCACCAACTTCGCGAACATCGCGCGTTTCGCTGAGCGCTGCGCCACGGCGATCCCCGAGTGGATGCACTCACTGTTTGCCGACCTCGACGATGCGCCCGAAGTCCGCCAGCTCGTGGCAGCCACGGTGGCAGCCGAGCAGTGCCGCCGCCTCGCCGAGCACGGCGTCAACCACTTCCACTTCTACACCATGAACCAGCCAGAGCTGACCGCAGCCGTGTGTCGGATTCTCGGTCTACGGCCAGTGGCTGGTGCGGCTGACGAAGCGGTTTCTGCCTAGTAAACAGTTACTGGTGCGATGCACCTTAAAGAGTGCTGCGTCTGGGCCGACTGGAGTGCGCACTGCAGTAGCTCGACCACAGGCAGATGTAAAGAGAGTCACGATTGTGGAGCTAAGCCACCTCATTTACAACAGCGCGGCGACGGTCGAGATGGACGAACGCGCTCTGATATCGCTACTCGAAAAGGCCCGGGTGAAGAACGAAGCCCGAAGCGTTACCGGTGTGTTGTTGTTCACCGAAGGCTGCTTTCTTCAGGTGCTCGAGGGTCCGACTGAGTCGGTTCGCGAACTGGCTGCGGTGATCGAAGCCGATCCGCGCCACGACCGAATGACCGTGATCATTGACGAGCCGATTCGCCGTCGCTCGTTCGAAGGGTGGACGATGGGTTTCGCTCGATTGCCGAGCGATGAGATTCGCGAGATTGCAGGCATCAACGACTTCTTTGCTGAGCGAGCCATTCTTGACCAGATCGATGAGGGGCGCGCCCGCAAGCTGTTGACCGCCTTTGGCGAGGGCCGCTGGCGGGTGCGCAACGCCGGCCCTGAGGCTGTTCAAACGACCGCAGTCACAACGCAGATGGAACAGATGGAACAGTGCGTGAGCGATGTGGCGCCACGCGATGTAGCGCCATGTCCCGACGATCTTGACAACTACAGCTTTGCGTTCCAGCCCATTGTCGATGTAGGCGCTCAATCAGTGTGGGGCCATGAGGCACTTGTACGAGGAGCAAATGGTCAAGCAGCAGCTGCGGTACTCAACCATTTCCGCGGCGACAAGATGTTGCGATTCGACCAAGATGCTCGGTTGCGAGCCCTCACGCTCGCAAGTCACCAGAGCACGCAAGGGCGACTCGCGATGAACCTGGTCAACCGTTCCCTCGACTCCACGCGCGATGTGATTGGCGAGACGCTCGCTCATGCCGATGAACTCGGATTCTCGAGTGATCGAGTCATCATCGAGATTAGTGAGAAGGACGAGATTGGTGATCTCGATACATTTCTCGACCAGATCAGGCCAGCCCGAGCTGCGGGCTGCCAGTTTGCGCTCGACGACTTCGGGGCTGGATACAGCGGGCTGAATCTGCTCGCCGGATTCCAACCGGATTTACTCAAGCTCGACGCAGACCTGATCAGGGACATCTCGAAGCACGGACCCCGCCAAGCCATCATTTTGGGCGTCGTGGCGACCTGTACCGACCTTGGTATCGAAGTGATCGCCGAGGGAGTCGAAGACATCTCAGAGTTC
>Ga0114956_1000340_pt1 | contig 32605 bp, 23 predicted proteins | sample MaitaG_FD_87304 | JGI IMG/M metagenome (GOLD analysis project Ga0114956, IMG submission 87304) | Marine algal microbial communities from Maine, USA - Maine_Asex2 metaG | ecosystem: Host-associated > Algae > Red algae > Unclassified | place: Maine, USA | collected 2015-01-05
ATTTGGTATCGGCGATAATGATGCCTCGCTCAAGCGCATAACGAGCAGCATCGTTGTATAGCGCAAGGCTTACACGCCTTATGTCATCGGCAAGACTGTAACCGATAGTTTGCGCCATGGTATCGAAACTGATGTTTTCATCGTGATCGCCCAGCTCGGCTTTTGTAGCGGGAGTAAAGAGAATCTTTGGCAGCTTGTCGGCCTGCCGCAGGCCTGACGGCAATACGTGCCCGCAGACTTCACCGGACGCCTGATAGTCTTTCCAGCCTGAACCGATCAGATAACCTCGCACTACCGCTTCAACGGGCACTGGCTTGAGCCTTTTTACGATCATGCATCGTCCTTCAGCCTGAGCACGTTCAGCAGGATCCGGCAGAATGCTCTCGAGTGGCAGATCAACCAAATGGTTGGGGATCATGGCTCTCACACGCGCAAACCAGAAGTTGGCCAGTGAGGTGAGTAACTTGCCTTTGCCGGGAATGACGTTAGGCAAGATCACATCGAAAGCCGACACACGATCTGTGGCGATAATCAGCCAGTGCGCGTCATCAATTTCGTATAGGTCTCTTACCTTGCCACGATAATGCAGTCTTAGAGAGCTGATTGAGGTGGTATGCAGGCCGTTCCCGTTGTCTATCGCTGTCATGCAGGCGCACGTTTCGCTAAAGCTTTGAAAGTAGCTCCAGTATACTGTGCAGTTCCAGCGGCAGCATGCACGAAAATTCGACGATGACAGACATGACAGTAGGCGTGGTAATGGGCAGTGACAGCGACTGGCCTGTCATGAGTAAAGCCGTGGAATTACTGGAGCAATTTTCAGTTCCTCATGAAAAATCAGTGGTATCTGCTCACCGGATGCCAGACCAGATGTTTCAGTACGCCGAGTCTGCTACCACGCGCAGGCTTTCTGCCATCATTGCAGGCGCTGGTGGTGCCGCGCATCTGCCGGGTATGCTAGCTGCGAAAACGATCGTACCGGTTTTGGGAGTGCCGGTTCCAAGTCGCTACCTGAGTGGGCAGGATTCTCTGTATTCCATCGTACAGATGCCAAGGGGAGTGCCTGTTGCTACCTTCGCCATCGGTGAGGCGGGCGCTGCCAATGCAGCTCTGTTTGCCATTGCCATGCTGGCCGTCAATGATCCTCAACTCGCGCGACAACTCGATACATTCCGGCGGGAGCAACAAGAAAAAGCAACGGCCATGCTACTGCCACCCGAGCCACGACCATGAGCACTACGGAGCCCGGAAATCTGGCTAAGCCTCTGTTGCCTGGTGCCACTGTTGGTGTGGTGGGAGGTGGCCAGCTGGGCCGTTACTTCGTGTTGGAGGCAAGGCGGCTGGGATACCACACGTGGGTTCTTGACCCTGACGCTACCGCCCCGGCGATGCAGCTGGCTGAACATGCTCTGGTTGCAGCCTATGACGATGCGGATGCGTTGGCGCAGCTGGGACGTGCCTGCGATGCGATCACCGTAGAATTTGAAAACGTGCCAGCGGCTAGTCTTGAGCAACTGAGTGTGCTGACCCGGATAGCACCTTCAGCAGCCTCCATTCGAGTGGCGCAGGATCGTGATCTGGAAAAACAGACCGCCAGTGAACATGGGCTTGTTCCAGTGCCGTATGCCACGATTAACTCAGTGGCTGATGTCGAATCAGCGATCACCTCTGTAGGGCTACCCGCGATCCTGAAAACGGCACGTCTGGGTTACGACGGTAAAGGGCAGGCACTGTGCCATACGCAAAAAGAGGTACAAGAGGCATTCGCTGCAGTCAATGAGGCATCGTGTGTTCTGGAGAAACGCATTCAGCTTGCTGCAGAAATTTCCGTGGTATTGGCGCGGGGTCTGAATGGTGACATAGCGGTGTTTCCCGTGGCCAGGAACGTTCATGAGAACGGCATTCTGAGTACCTCTACCGTTCCGTGTGAATTACCGGAAACGCTTCCTGCCACGGTGATATCGGGCGCCATATTGCAGACTGAAAAGCTCGCTGAAGGGCTGGACTATCACGGCGTGCTAGCCGTGGAGTTTTTTGTAGACGATGTCGGGCAAGTGTTTTTTAACGAAATGGCCCCTCGACCTCACAACAGCGGGCATTACACGCTGGATGCAACGGTCTGTTCACAATTTGAGCAGCAGCTTCGCGCATTGTGCGCGCTACCGCTGGGAAGTACCGACTTGCTGACACCGGTTTGCATGGTCAATCTTCTAGGAGACACCTGGTCTGATGGAGAGCCCGCCTGGCTTGCCCTGATGGAGCAACCGGGGGCGCATTTGCACCTGTACGGTAAGAATGCGGCACGTCCCGGCAGAAAGATGGGACACATTAATTGTCTTGCAGAATCACCAGAACAAGCACAGGTCATTGCGTTGCAAATACACCAGAAACTGGCTGATTGACAGTCTTAGACTAGCAATACGTGCTGGTTAGACGATTAAAGACCGCCTGGAAAAGCTGAGAACTCTGAGTGTACGCCAGTGTTGTGAGCACGTACGTCAATGCCTATCAAGGTTTTCAGGTGAGGATGTAAGGTCTGAACCAATTGTGTTGGCGAAAATCTTGCACGACAGCGTAACTTCCCGATCAAAACGCTGTGAGTAACCCCTGCCTGATGAAACGAGCCATTCTGCATATCGGTACCGAGAAAACCGGTACAACGTCTATACAGAAATTCTTGTTTGAAAACCGAAGCAAGCTCTGCGCGTCGGGAATGCTGTTTCCCTCCACTGCCGGCTTTATCAGCAATCAGCGGCTGGTTGTGTACGGTAAGAAAACACCAGAACAAGACCTTGCGGAGCCATCGCTCGATGTCACTGATCCGATAGCGCTGAGTCAGTGGAAAGAGCAGTTTGTCATGGAGCACTGCGCGGAGGTTCTGGCCTTCCAGGCTCGGCACAGGACACAGAGCACCGTTGTGTACTCTGCTGAACATTTGCAATCAAGGTTGACCAAGGTCGATGAGATCAAGCGAATTGCGCACCTGTTACGTCCGCTATACGACGAGGTGCGAATCCTTGTGTATCTGCGTCGGCAGGATCGATATGCGCTCAGTGCGCACAGCACTTCAGTCAGGGGCGGTAATCCCAAGATGTTTGCGTTCGAGCAACTCAACGCAGTAGGGCCATACTACGACTATCGGATGCTACTTGAGCAGTGGAGTGAGGTGTTTGGAGCTGATGCCATAGACGTACGTGTATTCGAAAAGGACCGGCTCCACGCTCGCGATGTCGTATCAGATTTTTCGCGAATAACCGGGATTGAAGATTGCTGCCCGGGTCTGGATAAGCCGGAGTCTGTCAATGAGGCCTTGTCACATAGCGCATTAATGATTCTCAGAACGTTCAACGCTCTGGCTGCAAACGATCCCAGATTGCTCGATTTTTCCAAGGATGAGCTTCGGACATACCTGCTGAGTGCCGTGCAGAAAATCAACGACGAGTTTGGCCGCATGTTACCCGCGCGATCATCCGCAGCAGGCTTCTACGAAAGTTTCAAGGAGGATAACCACTGGATTGCCGAGCAGTGGTTAGGGGGTGCGGGATTTAAGGAAGACTTTGCAGAGTACCCCGAAGAGGTAGCGTCGCTACCGGCGCTTGGTGATCTTGATACCAGGCTGGATGCCCTGATAGAAGATTTCTCACACAGCCGGCAGGGTTATGCCGCTCGAATTGGCAGAGCTTTGATGCAGCGAGTCAGTTAGTACCAGTATGCAAAAGTAACCGGTATTCGTCAGAGCGGTGAACGCAACGGCGGCAATGGTACGAAACTCGCAAGCCATGACACCTATAAGCTTTCAAACATTCGATTTTCTTCGAAGATACAAGATAAAAAGATGAGTCTTACCCAAAGAACTGTACGCTCCAGCGACCACTCTGCCAGTTTCATACCCACAGCTGTTGAGTCTCTGACGATACAAAGCACCGCGCTGTCGACCATAGCAAACCGTCTGGGTGCTGAGTTTGACGATGCGGTACGTTTGATTCTGGGATGTAAAGGACGAGTCATCATCTCCGGGATGGGGAAGTCTGGCATTGTGGGTAAGAAAATAGCCGCTACATTTGCTTCAACAGGCACACCAAGCTTTTACGTACACCCCGGCGAAGCTATTCACGGGGACCTGGGAATGATTACGGCTGAGGATCTCATCGTAATGATCTCCTACAGCGGTGAGACCGAAGAAGTGCTCAAATTGATGCCATCTCTCAAGTACTTTGGAAACAAGATCATAGGCATGGTGGGTGCCGACAACACGACACTCGGGAAGCAAGCCGACGTAACCTTGCGTGTCGACATCGAGCGCGAAGTGTGCCCCAATAATCTGGCACCTACCACCTCAGCTTTGGCAATAATGGCACTGGGTGACGCACTTGCAGTTTGTCTAATTCGTGCGCGAGATTTCAAACCGTCCGATTTTGCTCAGTTTCATCCAGGTGGCATGTTAGGACGACGTCTACTGTCGCGTGTTTCTGACACCATGATTACCGAAAATCTTCCGCTGATAGGACCAGAGGAATCTGTCCGTGAAGCGATTTTTTGCATGACGTCGGGCAGGCTTGGCCTGGCTATCATCATTGAAGATGACCGGTTGTTAGGCATTCTGACAGATGGCGACTTACGACGCGCCCTGATCATGGATCCAACCATGCTGGACAAGCGTGTCAGGGATTTCATGACACCAGTGCCTGTCACTATTTCTGCCAATGCCATGGTTACCGATGCTGAAGTGCTAATGCGTAAATACAAGATACGCGCACTCATTGTCACTGGTGTCAGAGAAGGAGAGGAAGACCAGGTGTGTGGCTTACTTGAGATCTTTGCTAACCACCAGAAGTAATACCGTATTAGTCCTTTAATCAAACTGCTACAGATGTTCATGCAAAACAATTTACTAGTTCGCTTGTCTCTACTGTCTGTTATGGCGGGATTGAGCGCCTGCAGTACGTTGCCCGAGCATGCATCATCAATAGACGCATCAAGCAACGCCACCATGACCCGCGCTGCTGTGGGTTCCAGAGTCGTCTTGCCTGCCGGTAATGAGTTGGGCGCTACCAGCGTTCGCATTGTTGATGAATATCGTGCCGCGAGTGGACGTCTCTGCCGCCGTGTCGAAATCTCAGCACCGGGTGATGTCTCCCGAGTCATGTGTCAGCGCGAGCAGGGGCAGTGGACTTTCACACGAGGGCTTTTTTCAAGTTCGTCCCGACAAGGCCTGCCACCTCTAGTGCTGGCTGCCATGCCGTCCGGGAGCGTTGATCAGCAGGATCCGATTATCGTTGACTCGGCCTCACTGGAAATAGCGGATGCCACGCAGGTTCAGAATGCTGATGCTGTTGTGGCGTTAACAGCATCTGGCGAGGAAAGCGCCGATGCAGTTCAATTACGACTGAATGCGGGTGAGACTCTGTGGCGCTTTTCTGTGCGTACTACCGGTGATGCCATGAACTGGACGCGGATTGCACAATTCAACGGTATCAGTGACGCCAGCAGTGTTCGTGGAGGAGAGATGTTGAATGTCCCCGCCGAACTCTATTTGAGTAGTCGTTGACATGAGCACGCTGTCCTCCGGGATCGCGGACGACTCGATCACGGTCCCTAAAATACTGGGTGCCCTGACGACGCAAACCCGTGTTATCAATGCTCTGATTTTGCGAGAAACAAAAACACGCTACGGAAACTACAAGATCGGTTTTCTGTGGGCTCTGATCGAACCACTGGTCGGGGTTACTGTATTTGTCATGATTTTTGCCAACCTGCGTAACGATAGCCCGAGTGGCATGCCACTGGTTGCGTTCATGCTGGTCGGGTTCTGCTGCTACGGTCTGTTTCGTGATCCTTGGGGTTCGCTACAGGGGTCTATCAGTAATAGCCGTCACTTATTGACGTTTCCTCAGGTAACCACATTCGATATCATTCTGGCGCGTGCCATACTGGAAGTACTGGTGTGCTTCTTCGTGTTGGGTTTCCTGCTTTACATGGCCTATCTGGCAGGCTTTGAAGTGCGCTGTGAGAATCCTTTAGGTGTGCTTGTTGCCTGTTGCCTGCTGGCTATACTGGGTACCGGTGCAGGATTTCTGTTTGCCAGCCTGGAGCCCTTGATTCCATCAGTAAAACAGATTACTCAGGTCTTGAACCGGCCTTTGTATTTTGGTTCCGGGCTTTTCTATACCGCTGATACCATACCGGAGGCAGCCCGCGACTACCTTTTGTACAATCCATTGTTACACATTATGGAATTGCTCAGAAGCGAGTTCTTCTATGAATTTGAAACGTCGCACGGTAGCTGGACATACGCAACGCTTTGGTCTTTCTCTACGCTGGCCGTAGGGTTGCTAACCCATCAGGCTTTTCATAAGCGCGCGATTATCAAGAAATGATCAGTCTGCGTAATGTCTGCAAGCGGTACCGTACACAGGCCGGTTACCGTGTCGTACTGGACAACGTCAACCTGGATTTTCCTGTTGGCAAAAGTGTCGGTATTCTTGGCTTAAACGGGGCTGGAAAGTCTACGCTTATCCGAATTATCGGTGATGCGGAGCCACCTGATTCAGGCTCTGTGCATTGCGATCAGCGAGTGTCATGGCCACTGGGATACTCCGGTGGTTTTCAAGGCAATCTGACAGCGCGCGAGAACTCGCGTTTCGTGGCCAGAATCTATGGTGAGAGTCCCCGCTATGTCGAGGAGTTCACGCGTGAGTTCTCAGAGCTGGGGGAATACTTCGATGAGCCACTTAAAAGCTATTCGGCGGGTATGCAGGGGCGGTTTGCGTTTTCGGTAAGCCTTGCCTGTAACTTCGAGTACTACCTGGTCGACGAAGCTCTGGAGACCGGTGATGCTCGCTATAGGGAAAAGTTTCGCATGGCGTTTGAAGAGCGAAGAGCTAACGCATCGGTGATACTGGTCTCCCACAACGAGCAGACCATCCGTAGAAATTGCGACATGGCCGCAATCCTGCATGAAGGCTCTCTGGTGCTATACGAAGACCTCAAAGAGGCACTTCTTGAATACAACATTCTGCAAAATCAGCCACGTTAGTTTTTCTGACAGTGGCGTTTGCATATTGCTCCGTGAGCCGGGCCTCGGTTCTGTCACGTGTCGATCGAATTTGCAAGAGATCCAATGAAGGCAATTTTAAAAACGCTTGGAACGGTCGTGGGTATCCCCACGTTGTTTGCCATTCTCTATTACGGTTTTCTGGCCTCGGACATGTACGTGTCAGAAGCCAAGGTCGCCGTGCGCTCAGCGAAGAGCGGAGTAAGCACAAATGGCCTGACCGCCTTGCTGGCCTCGCCAGTGCTCTCATCGGGAGGGCAGGACTCTCTGGTGGTCATGGAGTATGCATCGTCTCTGGATATGGTGGAGCAGCTGGGCAATCGAGTTGATTTCGTTGATCACTATGCCAGCAGGGACAACGACTTCCTGTCACGATTACGTAAAAACGCTACCAGCGATGAGGTCTTGCGCTACTACCGGGATCAGGTCAATATCAAGCGCGACATCATGAGTGATGTGCTGACCATTAAGGTGCGTGCCTTTTCACCAGAGATGGCTCAGGAAATCACCTCACTTATCATAGAGCTTAATGAAGAGCTGGTTAACACGTTGTCCAACAGAATGGAAGATGACGCCATCCTCTCGGCGAGAACAGAAGTTGACAGAGCTGTTCAGCATCTACGCAAGACCGCACAGGATATCAATCGCTTTCAGTCTGCCAATGACTCTGTTAGTCCGAAAGATGAATCCATCGCTTTGTTTGGTCGCTTGTCAGTTATAGAGTCTCGATTGAGTGAAACACGCGCAACCTTGTCGGAAACGATGGCCTATATGCGTGAGGATTCAGCAGATGTTGTCGTGCTCAAAAATCGTATTATTGCACTGGAAAGACAGCTCAATCTGGAAAAAGGACGGGTTACCGGTAGTGGTAATGGTGATCTTGGCAGTCTTGTTGAAAACTTCCAGCCGTTGGTGCTTGAGCAGGAAATAGCCCAGCAAGGTTATGCTGCATCACTGGCCTCGTTCGAAGCAGCGCGAATAGAAGCACAGCGCAAGAAGCAGTACCTGATCAGGTTTGTCGAGCCCAGCTTGCCAGATGCCGCCAGCGAACCCCGACGTCTGATCAAGATTGTCACGGTCATGGTGTATTCGTTTCTGGCCTATCTGATTTTCGGCTTGCTCTGGTCTGCACTGAAAGACCACATGGGGCACTAGAAAACAGACTGGCAGGGTGGTCGGCACTGTATTTGCTGGTGTAGGCGACAGGTCAAGCAATTTCTTTAATCAAATGATGGTTACCCAAAGCTGTTCTCCGTGCGAAAGCCTGCGTTCATGATGCGATATGTATGGATTGGCACCTTCGCCGGTGCAACGCTGACACACGGTTCGCTCTTGCCGTGATAGCCGGTGTGCAATGTGTAAAACGCCTGGTTTCCCGTTCTCAGGGGAACGGGATTTCGCAGCATTCAATCTCAAGTCAGTGCCTTAGCTCTCTACTCCATTTCCCCGTCAGGATGTTCTAACTGTGCAGATAATGCGTACCATTTTTCTTGTTCTACTGTGTGTTGTGGTGTCACCGATCCACGCCCAGTCGCTCCAGGGAGCAGATCTGGACAACCTCGTGGACGAAGCATCATCAGCCGATTTGTTGCAAAATGACGAACAACGGTTACAGCCGAGAGTCATGACAGGGCGCGCGGGTACAGGTCCACGGCCGTTTGGTGCTAATTTATTTGATGGTGGATTCAGTAACGACCGGGAGGACGGTGTCAATCCCGGCTATATCATTCAGCCAGGAGACCAGATTGCGGTTCGCGTATGGGGCGCCATTGAATTCAATGAGTCTCTGGGTGTTGATGCTCGCGGAAACATTTTCATTCCAAAGGTTGGCCCTGTCATGGTCGGCGGAGTGGCCAATCGGAATCTGAACCAGCGAGTAACGCAATCTGTTCGGTCTGTGTTTACTGATAACGTTCGTGTTTACACGAGCCTGAACGGGTCTCAACCCGTGGCTGTCTTTGTCACAGGGTACGTACCACAGCCTGGCCGCTTCAGCGGTATTCCGTCTAACTCTGCGTTGCATTTTATCGACCGCGCAGGGGGTATTGATGAAACCCGTGGTAGCTATCGCGATATTACTGTCACGCGAGATGGCAAGCAGTTGGCCTCAATCGATCTGTACGATTTTCTGCTCGAAGGTATCATGCCCACCCCACAGTTCCAGGATGGCGACACGATTGTCGTAGGCGTGAAAAACAGCGCAGTTGTCGTGACAGGTGATGTTGCCAACTCGGCTATATTCGAGCTAAGCGAGGCCAGCACACGGGGCCGACAATTGATGTCACAGTCTTTGATTGAACCCGGCGTATCCTATGCGGCGGTTTCGGGTATACGAGATGCCAAACCCTTCTCAGTCTATCTACCTCTGGTTGAATTTGAAGACTTCGAGTTGAGAGACGGGGATTCGGTGAAATTCAGTATTGACCAACATGACACTATAATCGTCGTGGAAGTGGAGGGTTCGCATCTGGGGCCTTCGCGGTTTGCGGTACCACGGGATACGCGACTACAGGAAGTGCTGGACTACATTGAAGTGGATCCACTACTTGCAGATTTCAGTGCGCTTTCACTCCGTAGACAATCAGTCGCTGCAAGACAAAAGCAGTCTCTGGACGAGAGTTTACGTCGACTCGAATCGCGTTACCTTACCGCGTCCTCACAAACCGATGCGGAGGCACGGATACGCGCGCAAGAAGCCCAGCTGGTCACTCAGTTTGTAGAGCGTGCAAGACAAGTTGTACCTTCTGGCAGGCTCGTGGTTGCCAGCTCTGGCAGTGTGGCAGACATCCTGCTTCAGCAAGGCGACACTATCTCGATCCCACGACGCAGTGATTCGGTTCTGTTGAGTGGGGAAGTCTTTGTCACTCAGGCCATGCTGCATAGAGAGGGGTTGAGGGCCAGAGACTACATTGAACTGGCAGGGGGTTTTTCTGATCAGGCTTTCACAGGTAGGCTGGTGGTTATGCATCCTAATGGTGAGGTAACAACGAGCAAGAACCCTGTAGTCAGGGCGGGAGACGAGATTATCGTCATGCCTAAAGTCCCCACGAAGAATCTGCAGCTGGCTTCCATTCTCGCTGACATTCTCTACAAGGTCGCCATAGCGACGTCGGTCGCATTGGGAATTTAAGTTGATGAGCGATACCAGGTCAGCAGAGGTTCATTCAGGCGAACAAGGGTGGTTGTTTCTGACAGGTGGTGAGCATAAGGTCATCGATCTGTATAACAGTGATTCAACGTTTACTCCTGAGCTGGCCCGGCAGTGGGTTGATTTGCTTCAACTGAGAGCCGACAGTATGTCTGGCCGAGGCATCAGGTACATGCATATTGCAGCGCCGGACAAGCTGACGCTGCTGAATCAACATTACGCAGGTTCCCTGGAAAACCCGGGCGGAAGCCCGATAAGACAACTGCACGCACGACATGAGGCCGAAATACCCGGATTCCTGAATGTGGTGCCCTATCTGTCACAAGCGATCGACAAGTATCCGGTATTCTGGAAAACCGATAATCACTGGACCGCATGGGGTTGTTTCCTTGCTTACCAACTGGTTTGCAGTCATCTGGGCGTACCAACCAACACCGACATTCTCAATTACCCGTTTACCGAGCGTTCTGCTGTACTGGGACTGGGTAGTGCGGCATTCACTGCAACAGGCCAAAGCATTGAGCCGGAAACAGTTCGCACGTACAAGCTGGATAGATACTCTCAGCGAACCTATGCTAATGAGGTGGTTCGCTATCGAGAGAGTATGGGTGTAGATCAACTGGCTGAACGGCTGGTAGCTTCAAAAGCGGGTCAATTAACGGAAGAACAGCAAGCATTGTTCAATGCGTTGACTGATAGTCGTGGTAGTCATGTTATTTACGAAAACCACGCGACCAGCGCTGCCGACAAGAAAGTGGTGCTGTTCGGTGATGATTTTTCAGACTACCGTCCTCATCTGCTCACAGGCATGTTGGCTGAAACAGTCAGAGAAGTGCATTTTGTGTGGAGTCGATCTGTCGATCATGAATACGTAAGACAAGTTCGACCTGATATCGTGATTTCTCAGAACAGTGAGGCCAGCATGACGCAGCTTCCTCAGGATACCGGGACCATGCAGTCCTGGGCATCGGAAGGTATGCGTTCGCTAGAGAATCTGGTCCGGTCAGAATCCTTTGTAGCGCTGGACGACACTCTGCCAGCCATTCAAAGCCTGAAATCTGTTCGCACCGAACTACTGGGTCAGGAGACGTATCAGCTTAGTCCTCCCATCGTGGTGCAGGATGGCTGTAGCCCGGAGCATCAGGAGCTGGCCATGCAGACAGACAAGGTCTCGCTGGTGGAGCTTGATAAGGCTCGTCTGTATTTTAGCGGTGACCGATGTCTCATTCGCACCGCTAGCGGGCGAACAGTGCTGAAGTATGGGGTCGATGAGGCCCGCGAAGCCCGAGTTCAGAATGAAGAATACAAGCCACTACTGGGTAAGAGTTTCCTGTTGGCACCGAGCGCAGGTGCTCATTGTTACTACCACTGGATGCTGGATATTCTACCTAAACTCGGGCTTCTGGAACGCCAGGGAATATCGCTGGATTCCATCGATCATTTTCTGGTCAGAGAAATCAACAGTAACTTTCAGCGTGAAACATTGGCCCGTTTCGGGATTGATGAATCTCGGATCGTGGAAACAATCAAGCGCCAGTATCTGCTGTGTGACAACCTGCTTCATATCGATATGGACAACGGTATCAATCTGAAGATGAATCGTTTTGTGCCTCTGTGGTTGAAGCAGACCTTTTTGTCCAAGCCTGATGAATCCGAAAGATTGCGTTTATACATAAGTAGACCAGAAGGTGTGAGGCGAGGCATCCTGAACGAATCTGAGCTGAAGCCTTTTATCGAAGAAGCAGGTTTCACTATGGTAGCGATGGAAGGGATGAGTGTAGCCGAACAGGCCGCATTGCTGAGTAGAGCAGACGCGCTGATGGCACCTCATGGAGGTGCATTGACGAACATGGTGTTCTGCAAGCCGGGCATTCCTGTTATCGAACTACTCAGCCGGCATGTGTACCCCTATTACTACGGGCTGTCTGAAATCTGCAATCACCGTTATCACGCCATCATGCAAGACCCCGCGGCAGATTTCCCCCGACTGGTTAACTACCGGATCGCACAGGCTCATGCTGATCCTGCCATGCAATGGCAGACACAGAACGAGTCCTTTCATGTGGATGTTGATGCGGTGAAAAGCATGTTGGCCCGGTTACCTGCTCGTTAAAGGTTGCAATCTGACAATAGCGCGGGAAAAGCAACATTCAATGGCCGTCTTATTGCAATAACAGGTTATCAACTTATGCATTAACCCTGCTTGGGGTAAGTGCGCCAACAACGTGACACTATTCATGAGAGCTATGCGCCAAACAGTTCTACGACCGTTCAAGATAGTCAGAAAGAAAGCGCGCGCATGGAAAAATGAAAATCCCACGGGTCGGCATATAGCAAAACTATGCGCTCGTTACAGGCGCCGATCAGGTAACGCAGTGCGACGTATGGCAGACAGCCTGGCACCAAGCCTGTCTCAGCGTCAGCTTAGACAGATCGAAGCGGATTCCAGTCCTGAGTATGCCGTAGACCCACCTGCAATCAAGGTTATTGGCTCATCGAACAGTGCTGCTGATAGTCATCTGTATGCCGCCAACGATTCCATGTCAGCTCATCGATCAGGCGCGAAGAGGGTGCTGGAAACCATTAAGCATTTTGCAAACCCTGGCGAAGGGTTCGAGAAACCCTCCGAAATCGATTCGCGTGATCTGTCCGCTCGTGCAAGAACCATTGCGTTCTACTTGCCGCAATTCCACGCCTTTGACGAGAATGATGAATGGTGGGGTAAGGGTTTCTCAGAGTGGAGAAACGTGGCTCGAGGTGCTCCGCGCTTTGCAGGCCACTACCAGCCAAGAATCCCGCGTGATCTTGGCTTTTATGATCTGAATTCGTCGGAAACCATACGCTCACAGGCAGAGATGGCAGCGCGTTTTGGCATTGATGCATTCTGCTTTTATTACTACTGGTTCAACGGCAAGCGTCTGATGGACAAACCGTTGGACACGTTTGTGGCCGACGATGAGATCGGTCAGGATTTTTGTATCATGTGGGCCAATGAGAACTGGACCCGAACCTGGGATGGACACGACCAGCAGGTATTGATACAGCAGGATTACCGCGATGCAGATGAAGCGGCATTTATTGCTGATACCGCTCAGTACATGTCTCATCCACGATATGTACAGGTAGATGGCCGGCCACTATTCATCCTGTACCGACCGGGTCTGTTGCCTGATCCAGTACAGACTCTGGGTCGATGGCGCGACTTGTGGACAGAGGCGCTTGGTGTTACACCGTTGGTGCTGATGGTCCAGGGTTTCGATGACATGGATCCACGTAAGTTTCAGCTCGATGGAGCCATAGAGTTTCCACCTCACAAGCTGGCTGTTGATGTGCCTGACATGAACAACGAACTGGAGTTGTTTGACGAGGATTACGCGGGCCACGTGCGTAGCTATGACGCTATTATCGAGCAATCGCTGAATGAGCCTCAAAGCACGTTTCCGCTAATCAAGACGGTATCACCCCATTGGGATAATGATGCCAGGCGAGAAGGCCGAGGTATGGTGTTGCACGGATCAACCCCTGAGCTTTACGAAAAATGGCTCAACGGCGTTATTGATCGTGCCTGTGATCAGCCTTTTTACGGGGAGCCGATCGTATTCGTCAACGCCTGGAATGAGTGGGCGGAGAGTGCTTACCTGGAGCCTGATGTCCACTTTGGACATGCGTACCTGAATGCAACTCAGCGTGCTGTTCACGGGTTGAGTGGTCTGATTGATAGCGAAAGTGGATCAGGAGCTCTAATCGTTGATGCCGCAGGAAAGAACAAGCAGATTCTGCTGGTTGGACATGATGCTCACCAGCATGGTGCGCAAATGTTGTTGCTATCGCTGGCATCTGTATTCAAACGTCAATTCGGAATGGTGGTAACGATACTGCTGAAGTCAGGCGGTAGTCTGATGAAGCAGTACGAAGACGTTGCACCTACCTATCTGTTAAGCGACATCGGTGAGAAGGCGTTGCACGACTGGCTGTTGGAGCGATCTTTCAGTATAGCTATCTGTAACACCTGTGTTACGGGTGATCTTGTTCCGGTATTGAAAGATGCCAATATCAATGTAGTTTCGCTGATTCATGAAATGCCCATGCTCATTGACGAGTTCTCTCTCGAGAAGAATGTGGCGCTGATTGACAGGTACGCAGATCATGTCGTGTTCCCATCCGACATCGTAAGACAGGGGTTCGCTGGTTATTCACGAAAGGAAAACGGTAAACAACACATAAAACCTCAGGGTACCTATAAAGAGATTGTTTTCGATCAACGTGCTCGCGACAGGATTCGCACTGAACTGGGTATCGGCAAGCATGAAAAGGTGGTCCTCAACGTGGGTTACGCTGATTTGCGAAAAGGGTTTGATCTCTTTCTGCAAACTGCCCAGCACTGGATGGAGACGCGAAAGGATGTCCACTTCGTTTGGGCCGGTGCGGTATCTCGGGATATGCGCCGATGGATAGAGTCAGATCTCAAACATTCTGAGTTTTCATCACGAATTCACCTGATCGGATTTACCGGAAAGATGTCTGACTACTACTCCGCCTGTGATGCACTGTTTCTGACGTCGCGAGAAGATCCTTATCCCACAGTTGTACTAGAGGCGATGAATGTCGGTGTGCCTACTATTCTGTTTGAAGGCGCTACAGGTTTTGACTCCGTCATGTCAGATCATGGGTTTGCAGTGGAACGTGGCAACCAGGCGGCTTTAGAAGCGGCTCTGAGTGAGGCACTGGACAACGATACAGAGAAACGCAGACAAGCCCGTATCGATTTTGTTCTGGATAATTGTCAGCTGGATGATTATTGCTTTGACCTATTGATGCTGTTGCGCCCTGAGCTGCGCAAAGTATCTGTTGTCATTCCCAACTACAACTACGAGCAGTATCTGCCAGAGCGAATGGCTACGGTGTTTGATCAGGACATGCCGATTTTTGAGCTCATCGTTCTGGACGACAATTCGACCGACAACAGTCTGGGTATCATTAACCACTGCGCAAAACTTGCCCGGAGAAAGATTCGAGTCATCGCTAACGAGACCAATAGTGGCAACGTTTTCAGCCAATGGAAGCTCGGCTTGTCGGTGTGCAGAGGTTCGCATGTATGGATCGCTGAAGCTGATGATGGTGCAAGGCCTGAATTTCTGTCTCGATCAGTTGCCTCTTTCAAGCACAATACACGATTGAGCTTCACGAATTCAGCCCAGATTGACAAGGGTGGAAAGCAGCTCGCTGACAGTTATGATTACTACTACGACACCGTGAATCCGACCCTGTTCAAGGAGTCCTTTGTTATGGATGGGCGCGAATTCATACAGCAGGCTCTGGCCGTGCGCAATGTAATTCTTAATGTGAGTTCTGTTGTCTGGGATCGTCAGCACCTGATAAAGACACTCCTTTCTGTCAACGATGAGTTAGCTGGCTATTCGCTTGTTGGGGACTGGTGTCTATACCTTGCGAGCCTGGGTGGTGCAGATTGTAGAGTTACCTATATCGCTGAATCTCTGAACATCCATCGTCGACATGCGAGTAGCGTTACCCACTCACTGGATAATCAGCGTCATCTTGACGAAATACTGGCCATGCATGCTCGTGCCCGCCAAGCCAGCGACAAGGGACAAGTATTGCGCAACCAGCAACGGGATTATGAGGTCGAACTGCGAGAGCACTTCGGCCTTCAACCAGCCTCGGCCGCCTGAGTAGATTTTCTGTGTTCTTTCCATCACTGTTTATAAACCTTCACCGTGGCTGACAATCTAGCCCTGGCTGAGAATCAGATACAGACTGATATAGCGCCTGTTTACGGTCATGATGGATGGCTATTCTCGCAGCAGTCGGTAAACGCGTTGTGCGTTGATGCTCTTGTCGATGTTGATGTAGCGGCCGCATGGAAGCATGAGCTGAACCAACGCTCCGCCAAGCTTGCGGCGCGCACTATCAGGTTCTTTCATATCGGGGTGCCGGACAAGCTCAATATCATGAGGGAGAAGCTGCACTCCACTCACACACTGGGCCGTCCGCCGCCGGATGGATCGGGATTTGCCCGATGGAACAGAGAGGAGCTGCGCAATCTGTCCTGTCTGATCGACCCTACTGATTACCTGACCCGGCAAAAGGGCAAGTACCCGCTCTACTGGAAGTCTGATACTCGCTGGGCTCCCTGGAGTAGCTACATGACTTATCAGCAGCTATGTGGAAAGCTCAAAGTTGTCGGAAATAATCAACTGCTCGGTTATCCTCATGACGAGACTGCTGAGATCATGAATCTGGATCTGGGGCAATTACCCAGCGATCCGCAGATCATAAGACGTTACCGGCTCCGATTGCGTTCGAAGAGACGATTTGCCAATGAGCTTGCATTGTATCGGGAGGCTTTGCCTCTGGATGCAGTGGCGTTATCGTCTCCTGATTTTGGTGAAGGTACGCAAGTAGTCTTTGAGAATCGCCATGTGGATGCATCCAGACTTTGCATCGTATTGTTTGGCGATGCCAACTCGGCGGAGTCTCGCACCCTGTTGACCGGAATGCTGGCAGAAACCTTCGCTGAAGTACATTTCGTGTGGGGTGAATCAATCGATTACGATTATGTTGATCGAGTTTGTCCTGACGTGGTAATCACTCAATGTTCGGAATGTCAGATGACAAAGCCACCCGCTACATCGTTTGATTTGCATGAGACTGCCGAGTTATCGCTTGAACGGTTGAAATCATGGGAAGGTTCGCACGCTGGACGAAAGGGTCTGGTGTTGACTGATCCCCAACACAACTCGGCAGATTCCGGTAGTAAGATGAGTACGTCCGATGTCAGCTTGAGCGAGATGTGTCTTACTCGCACGCTACTGTTTTCAGAACAGTACAGCCTTGACCCGCCCGGTATGGTGCAGGAGCATGGCGATTGTGAGAATCCTGAAACCTATATGCGCACCAATGAGGTCACGCTAAGTGAGGTAAGACAGGCCTCTGTCTATTTCACGGGGGGAGCCTGGTGGGTTCATGATGAAAACAGGCGTGATGTTCTCCGTCATGAGGTTCCGGTCGAACAGCTGCCGTTCAGCCGTTGGCGCTTTCACAAACGATTGGCGGGTACCACACTCCTGTTCGCCTCGTCTGCGGGTGCCCACTGCTACTACCACTGGATGATGGAAATTCTTCCCAAGCTGGGCTTGCTGGAGCGAGAAGGGATCTCACTGGGCAGTATCGATCATTTCATGGTGCGTGAAATTACTGCTGACTGGCAGCTCCAGACACTGGCACAGTTTGGTATAGATGCTTCTCGAATTGTAGAGACCGTCAAACAACCTCATTGGCGCTGTGAAAAATTGTTGCATATCGACCTGAATTGCGGAATAAACCTCAGGATGCATCGCTTCATACCTCAGTGGTTAAAGCACTTGTATGCACGAGCTGATTCAAGTGAGCCACGCCTGAAGATCTACATTTCCCGTCCTGAGGGTGTCAGGCGAGGTATCCGTAATGAAGCTCAGCTGGTGCCACTCCTCAAGAAGGCGGGCTTCACCATTATTGCCATGGAAGGGTTAAGCGTGGCTGAGCAGGCTAGTTTGTTATCGCGTGCTGATGTTCTGATGTCCCCGCACGGCGGTGCATTGACGAATATGGCATTTTGCCGACCCGGTATCACGGTGATAGAGCTCTTCAGCAGGCATGTTTTTCCTTACTATTACGGGCTGGCAGCAAACTGTGGTCATCACTATTACGCCATTATGGAGAAGCCGATGGAGGATTACGCCAGGCTAGTCAACATCGATGTGGCTCAGAGCTTTGCGAGTAACCAGCATGAAACTGCCGGATTAAGTTTCGATGCTCCTTTGGACGCTGTCGCACAAATTTTGCTTGAATTGTAACTTCATCCGGGGCTGGATCCGATCAAGTTCTCTGTGAAACTTCCGCTATACTGGGGAGGCGCAGGCACTGGAACGAGACACTCAGGGTGGCGCCGGACTTGTACAGGAATAACAACCATCGCTTTCCAAGGTACAGGCCTGGTCAATCTTCCAGTGGCTAGCAACTTGCACATGAAAGATAGGCGTCCTCGTCACAGACGCCTGATCGACAACAAATAGTGGTGGACAATGCTATGCGCGCGGCCAATCATCAAGTCAACGGAATCTTAGTATTCGTATGAATAACACCCAGTCTGGTATGCGAAACCTTGCAAGAAAACGAATTCTGGTCACCGGCGGTGCCGGTTTCCTCGGGTCTCATTTGTGTGAACGCCTGCTCGCAGAGGGACACGAAGTCGTCTGCATGGATAACTACTTCACAGGCAACAAGCAGAACATTCTGCACCTGTTGGATAATCCGGGATTCGAGCTGATGCGTCACGACGTGACGTTCCCGATTTACATCGAGATAGACGAGATCTATAACCTGGCTTGCCCGGCATCACCTATTCACTATCAGCACGACCCTGTGCAGACCACCAAAACGAGCGTGCATGGTGCGATCAACATGTTGGGTCTGGCCAAGCGAACTGGTGCCAAGATATTTCAGGCCTCAACCAGTGAGGTCTACGGAGATCCACATCAGCATCCTCAACGTGAAGACTACTGGGGTCATGTAAACCCCATTGGCTTTCGGTCTTGCTATGACGAAGGCAAGCGTTGTGCGGAAACGCTGTTTTTCGATTACCGCCGGCAGCATAACGTACGTATCAAGGTTGGCCGTATCTTCAACACCTATGGTCCGCGTATGCATCCCAGCGACGGTCGGGTAGTGTCGAATTTCATCATGCAGGCACTAACTGGCGAACCTATCACCATCTACGGTGAAGGCGATCAGACACGATCTTTCTGCTATTGCCTGGACCTCATTGAAGCGTTTGTCCGAATCATGGGTACAGACGATTCTTTCACAGGGCCGGTGAACATCGGTAACCCGGACGAATTCACTATTCGCCAATTGGCTGAAAAAGTCATTGCCATGACCAATTCAAGCTCTGAGCTGGTGTTCCGTGAACTGCCTAGTGACGATCCTACACAGAGACGCCCTGACATATCCATGGCTAAGAAAGAGCTGGATTGGGAGCCAAAGGTGAAGCTTGAGGAAGGTCTTGAGAAAACGATCGCCTATTTCTCAGAATTGCTGGATTCTGGCGACAACAAGGTGCACGCTTTCTCCAAGGCTCAGTAATTTTCCGGCAACAGAAAACCCGGTAAGGCTCACGTGTCTTATCGGGTTTTTTTGTGTCTTTTTTTTACCGCTTTGTGTGGCGAACAGGATCTCAGTATCACTAACGGAGAGACAGTGAAAGCGGTTAACTCGTCACTGTCGGCTTGGTTCTTGCCTAGAACAGGCTATATCCGACAGGAACAGACAAGCGATGAAAGGCATTGTACTCGCCGGTGGCTCTGGCACGCGGCTGCACCCCATGACACAAGCAGTTTCCAAACAGATGCTGCCTGTTTACGACAAACCGATGATCTATTATCCGCTCAGCACGCTGATGCTAGCCGGGATCCGGGATGTCCTGATTATCTCTACTCCCAGAGATGTGCCGTTTTTTCAGCAACTGCTTGGCGATGGCAGCCAGTGGGGCATGAACCTGTCGTACACAGTGCAGCCGTCCCCGGATGGTCTAGCTCAGTCGTTTCTGCTGGGTGAATCGTTTATCGGTGACGATAACGTTGCGCTAATACTGGGTGATAATATTTTCTACGGTCATGATCTGGGTGGTTTGCTTGATAATGCTGCTTCGCACGAAACAGGCGCTAGCGTTTTTGCCTATCAGGTTAGCGATCCGGAACGCTACGGCGTTGTGTCATTCGACAAACAAGGCTGTGCTCTGGATATTGAAGAGAAGCCAGCAGTCCCGCAGTCCCACTTTGCTGTGACAGGCTTGTACTTCTACGACAATGACGTCGTGGATATTGCGCGCAGTATCGAACCATCTGCGCGTGGAGAGCTTGAGATTACCGACGTCAACAAAGCTTATCTGACACGCGGTGACCTACATGTTCAGCGCATGTCCCGTGGTTATGCGTGGCTGGATACGGGTACGTGTGACTCATTACTGGAAGCGAGTCAATTCGTTGAGACCCTTGAGCGCCGGCAAGGGCTCAAGATTGCATGTCCTGAGGAAGTGTCCTGGCGCAATGGCTGGATCGGTGATGAGAAGCTGCTAGCGTTAGCCACACCGCTATTGAAGAACAACTATGGCCAGTACCTGCAAAGGCTTGTTCACGAGAGCCACGACAACGTCGTGCCTTTGCGTCAGGTTGGTTAGCGAATTAACCCGTTGGTAGCTCTACCATGAGCCGTTAATCTCTACAAGACCGGGAACTCGATTTTGTCAGCTTTACTTAAGAAAATTGATCCACCTGAGGCTGCTGACAATACGGCAGCAGCTCCGTCAGCACAGCTAGCCGTTGCGGCAACAGGCGTACCGGCGGTAAAGCTCGTTGAGAGCGCTGCCAGCGTTCCAGACAAGTCAGGCGCTGTGAGTGACCTGAGCAATAACCTGATCAAACGAACCGTTGAGGAGATTTGCGGTTTGATGGGTGATGTGCACGAAATAAGAGAAGAACTGCTGGCTCACGGTGTCCAATTTCATATGCTCAATGCTCTGATCGAAATGGGCGTGCACGACAAGCCTGAAGAGCAGGCAAAGATGGTCGATACGGCGGTTGAAGCCTCAGTCAAAGCGCATGGACCCCAAGCTATCTTGCGTGACGAGCTGGTCAAGTTTCTGGACGATATTGTTACCCTTGAAAAAGGATTGCGCCATGTACGCCATGTAGCGAGTCAGCAAGGTGTGCACATGCAAGCACTCAATCACCTGACGCAGCTGATGCGTCTGAATCCGGGTGATGGTGGCGTGCAGGCTATCAATACGTTTGTTGCGTATGCTGATGCGGCAGGCGTTCCGCTGGACCGGATGGATCAGATTCGGGCTCAGTTCAAGGATGGGCCGAAATCTGTGCTACCAGATATCCCCAAAGAGGCGGAAGAGGATAAACGTGCGGTCCTGACGCGGCTGGGACAGAACGTTGCTCTTGGGCTTGTACTGACTGGCATTGTCATGTGGATGGTACTGTGAGTCAGTCTGTTGTAGCCAACCAGCATTCAACCGATAGCGAACATCACGAGAGCAGCGTCGTGGCGCGGGTTGCAGTGGCTTTGTCGCCAGGAATACTGGCCATCGACAATATCGCCTCATTCCTTGGCTTGCAATGTGTACTATCTCCCCGAGAGGCGCGCCGACGCGCATTACCCGCTGATGTCGTACTTACCTGGGGACGTAAAAACACATCTCAGGCGGCTGTTGAATATGCCAACAACAGAGCCTTGCCCGTCTGGTTTCTCGAAGATGGCTGGATTCGTACCGCTTCGCAAAGCGCACATTCTCGGCGATGTTATTCGTTGCTGGTGGATCCTGTCGGGGTTTACTACGACTCTACGAAACCATCTGGTATTGAGAATTACCTGAATCAGAACAATAAACAGTTTGCGAAGTCTTGTGACAAGAGCGCACTCGCCTATGCGGCTCGCTGTCGTCGCCGACTGGTTCAGGGTAACGTCAGTAAATATAATTATTGCAGCGATCAACCGATCAGTTGGCAAGGTGCTAGTGCTGAGCTGCGTATCGATACAACTCCTGTACCTGAGAATTTCGTGTTGGTGGTTGATCAGACACGCGATGATGCCTCAGTGCGTTATGGTGCGATGGACGAGTCAACGTTCAGGCGTATGCTCGATAGCGCCATTGACGAAAATCCTGAGTCTACGGTTATTGTCCGTACGCACCCTGATGTTGTCTCCGGGCGCCGCAAGGGGTATCTGGCAGACTATGCCGCGGCGCTGAATATTCCGGTTATCGCAGGCTCTGACAACCCGCTTCCCTGGGTGAAAATGGCCTCCAGAATTTATGTTGGCACATCCCAATTGGGCTTTGAAGCGCTGCTGTGTGAACGCCCGGTTACCATATTCGGTTTGCCTTTCTATGCTGGTTGGGGGCTCGCCGACGAGAGACAGACACAGCCACGTCGACGTCAGAAACGCACCATTGATCAGGTGTTCCATGCCAGTCATGTCGAGTTCGCTCGTTACTGCTCTCCCATGAGTGGGGCGCATTGGCAATTGCATGACACGCTTGATCATGTCTGTTTACAAAAAGACAACTTTCGCCGCAACGCCAGACAGTTTCATTGTGTGGGTATAACCCCTTGGAAGAGACGGTACGTACAACAATTCCTGCGATCACCTGACGGTTCTGTGACATTCGGTGATGATACTGACACTGGCAACGCAGATACGCTGGTCACTTGGGGTTTTCGACGCTTCGCCGAAGAAGACAAGGACAGAAAGCTACCTGTATGGAGACTCGAGGATGGATTTCTCAGATCGGCAGGGCTGGGTTCGAACTTTACAGCGCCCGGATCATTGGTCATTGATGGTCAAGGTTTGTACTTTGACCCCAACGCCGCCAGCGATCTGGAAACCTTGTTGAACGATCATAACTGCAGTGACAGCGATGTAAAACGTGGTAAGGCTTTACGCAAACTGATCATCGATGCGCGGGTGTCTAAATATGACGTAGAAGATTCGGGTCAAAGAAATCAGGCATCGGCCGATAAATTGTGTGTGCTGGTTACCGGACAGGTGGAAGATGACGAATCCATCAAACGAGGTTGCTCGGACGTTACAACCAATGCAGCATTGCTGAGAGCTGTTCGAAAAGCACTACCGGATGCATGGATTGTATACAGACCACACCCGGATGTTCAGGCAGGTAACAGGCGAGGCAAGGTGGATCCGTTCACGGAGCAATCCTGTGCCGACTATGTCGATACTGATTCGTCCATCATCAACTGTATAGAAGCCTGTGATGAGTTACATACGATGACATCATTATCCGGATTCGAAGCCTTGCTTCGTGAAAAGAAGGTAGTCACCTATGGGGCCCCGTTCTACGCAGGTTGGGGATTGACGGAAGACTACAGAGAAGTTGACCGGCGAAGTCGTCGCCGGACACTTGATGAGATGGTGTATCTGGTATTGGTGATGTATCCACGCTACGTGGACATTGCATCTGGCGAGTTTGTTTCGGCTGAACAAATGATTACAGCAATCCAGCGGCAGAAGGAGCAGACGTTGAAGAAATACGAAAACAGCTGGTCAGGCAAGCAGATTGGCAAGGTAGCCAATATAGTCAGGGGGCTTCGCTATGCGCCGTAATGTATTGCTGCTACAGGGACCTATCGGACCATTTTTTTCGCGCTTCGGTGATGATCTGGAGGCTCGTGGATTTGCTGTTACCAAGATAAATTTCAACGGTGGTGATCGTTTTTTCTATCGGCGTTCAGGGGCACTCGATTATACAGGTGAGCTGAAAGACTGGGAGTTGTGGCTTGAGAGGTTGATGATTAACCGCAGCATCGGTCGGGTGTATCTGTTTGGTGATTGTCGCGCTTATCATCGTATCGCTCGCGAGGTAGCTGCCAGATTGCAAGTGAGGGTGTTTGTCTTTGAAGAAGGCTATATAAGGCCTAATTTCATTACACTGGAAGAAAACGGCGTTAATGGCCATTCCACCATGATGCGGGGCAACCTGAATATCATCAAGGGCCCCCTCGAACTTCCTCCTGAACACCCACAACCGGAAAGTGTATTTCAGCTGACGGCTCTGTACGCGGTCATGTACTACTGGGCGAGCGCAGCCCGCAAGCGCAGATTCACGCATTATCGGCACCATCGCCCGTTCGAATGGTTATCGGAAGGATCAAGGTGGATACGCTCAGGTCTGCGCAAGTGGCGCTATGCGCGGCGCGAGAGCCGTATTCTGGACGAGCTGATTCCTCAGTTTGACAAGAACTACTTTGTCTGCCCGTTACAGGTGCACTGTGACATGCAAGTGGTTGTTCACTCTGATTTCAATTCCATAGAACACTTCATCGGTGAGGTTCTCGCTTCTTTCCGTGAGAATGCTCCCAGTAACAAAGCGATCGTGTTCAAGCACCATCCCCTGGATCGTGGCTATACCGACTACACAACGTTGTTTGCTAATCTGGTTGCCGAGCTCGGGCTGCAAGGGCGTGTTTTTTATGTACATGATGTCTGTCTACCCACGTTATTGCAGCATGCACAAGGTACCGTGCTAATCAACAGCACGGTAGGCATATCGTCGCTTTATCATGGAACACCTGTAAAGACGCTGGGCGATGCGATATACGATATCCAGGGGTTGACAGAGCAAGGCTCTCTGGATGACTTCTGGGAATGTGAGCGACATGTGGATGCGGTCTTTTTCAAGGCGTTCAGGTCGTTCCTCGTTCAGCGCAACCAGCTGAACGGAAACCTCTACCGGCGTATTAGTGAACAGGGATCCAGTGGCATTGTCTGGTCGGACATCCTCAGCAGTGAACATACCTGGACACCAGATCGCGTGGAGCCAACGGGTGTGCCGAAGCTCAAAGTGATCAATGGCGGTGTGGCAACGACACGTGGCATCATGCGTGGCGATGACGCTGAAGCTGCCTGATCGTTAAAACTTCAGAAGTGTGGTGGCTCTCGGCAGTCGAGTCGTTTCCGAGAGCGTTTTACCGAAAGCTGCCGGTTTGCCTAATCGTTGCTGGCGCCCAACGGAGCTACCCGGACAGCCTCAGTCAGTGAAATGATGCCTTCCTGAGCCAGGTTCAGCAGATGTTTCGCAAGCGTGGTCTGTTCTCTTAGCAGTGACAATGCATACCGAACGTCGGTGTCATACAGCGCATCGCGAACAGCATCGTCAATCAATACAATGTCATAGATGTCCAGCACATCTCCATAACCTGTTTCATGACATCTGTTGCAACCCTCAGCCTGGCTGAATGAGGAACGCATTCTGTGTCGTAGCCAGTCAGTCACGTTACCGGCCTTGATGGGGCTGTGTTCAGCCAACCAGGCCGTGCCGCTGTCATCGGGCACTTGAGACTGGCGGCAATACCGGCAGATACAACGAACCTGATGTTGCACCACGATGGCATTCAGTGTCCTGGCAAGGGCTTCGCTGCGCACGCCATTGCTCAACATACGATCAACAGCATCGGCGGCATTGTCAACATCCAGACCCTGTATGACGAGAGTATCTTTGGAAGCATGCCGAACAAGTCGCCTATCCATATCATCGTTCAGCGGCTGACAGGCAACGATAGCGCTGCAGCCTAGTTGGCACATCGCAGTCCAGGCTTGTTCCTGCTCCGCGGTGGGTGGTATGTCCACAGTCAGTTGCGTAGTGCGCGGTAGCAGAGGATGCCCGGGATTGTCGGCACAGACTATTTTCCTGTCCGGCGCGACGATATCCTGGATCAGCGCTCGGGCAGTCTGCAATCGCGGTTGCTTAAGGTCGCTGGCCAATAACACCAGACCTCGGGCTTCATGGATGATTGTTCGAACTTGCGCCTGTTGTGTGCGGCTCAATGCCAGAGTTTCGAGTCTGGGCGGTGGGTTTCTGGCCGGGCGAAGCAAGGTGATCATGAACGTATCACCCCTCGCGCTGGGAACGATATCCAGTTGCAGTAGCCAGTCGGTATCCGCTACCACGAATTCAAACCATCCTCTAACGGGCAATGGGGTATCACCAGATCCCCAGAGATGCTCAGTTAGCTGCGTGAGAGTATTCTGGTAGTCTGCTGTCGAGTCCACCCGGGTTTCACTGAACGCGAAGGGGCTTCTGATTCTGAGCCGCCAACAATCTTCATCGGGTTCAATGTGAATCTCGTGAGCATGTTGCTTCACAGCTTCATTAAGCAGGTGCTGTAGAAGTTGCCAGACAGGTCGCTGGTTTTCAGGGCAAGCTGTCAGAACCGAGCACAGGTTGACCGGATGGTCTGGTTCGTTGAGCTGTTGACTGACAACAGAGGAGTTCAGCGGGCGGCGCATTTATCAGCAATACAATAACCGTGGATAACAGACGGCTATCGGCCTGATTCAACACAACCGTTGAATACTGCTCAAATGCTTTAACGATCAGCGACTCGTCGCACTATTTCGCTAGAGAATTTGTGATCAGTTTATCGTGCACTCAAGCGATTCGCCTACGCTGAAGCAGCGTTTTCCCGATGGACAGGCAACACCGGCAGGCAGCTCGGATGAGCCCGCAGGACAGACGTTTCCGCGTTCACCAGTACACCATTTACCATTGGACATCTGATAGCAGGCAGCATCATCCTGCAAACATTGATTGCTACTGTCTACTAACGTGTCGGTAGCTTTGCAGGCGAGTATACGGCTGCTGGCAACACTGTTGTCAGTGGTAGGTAACGAGCCACCTGATGATGCGCAGCTGCTGATGGCAATGCTGAGTACTACGACAGCAAGCACCTGCAGACACTGACTGGCTATTGATCCGGATTGATAGTAATTCATGGTGAAGGGGACTGTTTTCATTGTTCTGTTGTTGCCTGCGAGTGTAATCTTCACCCGCAGGCAATGTTCCTTTATCCTAGGCGGCAAGTCGCGCCCCAGACATTACAACCAGTTTACTTGAAGTACACCGGGCTTACTTCACCACGATCAAGCTTGCCTTTCCATAAGGCCGGGCCAGTCTTGTGGACAGATTCTCCCGTGGCATCAACGGCTACCGTTACCGGCATGTCTTCCACCACAAATTCGTGTATGGCCTCCATGCCTAGCTCCTCGAAGGCGACGATACGTGACTGGCGTATGGCCTTGGACACCAGATAGGCAGCCCCGCCAACAGCCATCAGGTACACAGCCTTGTGTTTCTTGATGGCGTCGATGCCGGCGTCTCCGCGTTCTGCCTTGCCTATCATGCCCAGCAAGCCATAATCAGCGAGCATCATCTCTGTGAACTTGTCCATACGTGTGGAGGTAGTAGGCCCTGCAGGCCCCACGACTTCTTCGCGTACCGGATCAACCGGCCCCACGTAGTAAATAAACTTGCCGTTGAAATCAACGCCCTCTGGCAAGGGCTCACCGGCCTCAAGCATCGTTTGAAGTCGCTTGTGCGCAGCGTCCCGCCCGGTGAGCATGGTGCCACTAAGCAGCAAGGTTTCGCCGGGTTTCCATGTTTCCGCTTCTGCCGGGGTAACGCTATCAAGATTGACACGGCGGGCACCGGCACCGGCATCCCAGGTAATCGCTGGCCAGTCGTCCAGCGACGGGGGTGTCTGCAGTGAGGGCCCTTCGCCGTTCAACACAAAATGGGCATGCCGCGTGGCGGCACAGTTGGGAATCATGGCCACCGGTTTGGAGGCGGCATGTGTAGGGTGGTCAAGAATCTTGACGTCCACGACCGTGGTCAGACCGCCAAGGCCCTGTGCACCGATGCCCAGCGCATTGACCGCCTGGAAAATTTCAAGCCTGAGTTCTTCGACCCGGTTTGATGGACCCCGATCTTTCAACGCCTGAATATCAACCGGTGCCATCAACGATTGCTTGGCCAGTACAGCGGCTTTTTCTGCCGTGCCTCCGATACCGATACCCAGCATGCCGGGCGGGCACCAGCCTGCACCCATCGTGGGCAAGGTTTTCACTACCCAGTCCACTATGCTGTCACTGGGGTTGAGCATGACCAGCTTGGATTTGTTCTCGGAGCCGCCGCCTTTGGCTGCTATTTCAAACTCGACCGTATCGCCGGCTACTATCTCGGTGTGAATCACGGCAGGTGTGTTGTCACCTGTGTTTGTGCGCGCACCGGCGGGGTCCGCGAGTATCGAGGCACGAAGCGGGTTGTCCGGGTGGGTATAGGCACGCCTGACGCCTTCGTTGATCATATCGACCAGAGAAAGCTTTGCATCCCAGCTGACGCTCATGCCTACCTTGACGAACACGGTGACGATGCCGGTGTCCTGGCAAAGCGGGCGACGACCCTCGGCACACATGCGTGAATTAACGAGAATCTGCGCCATGGCGTCTTTTGCGGCAGTGGATTCCTCTCTCTGCCAGGCCTCGTGGACAGCGTCGATATAGTCCTTCGGATGAAAGAAACTCATAAATTGAAGAGCATCACAGACACTGTCTATCAGGTCGTCCTGGCGAATTACGCTCATGGGGAAATGCTCGCTATAATGGTTAACGGGTGGTTCTGCAGGGCACAAAAAGTGACGCTCAACAGAAATCGGTCTTGATAATCGCAGATTCAATTATACGAGACGCTTGACGCGTGGCAACGTCTAAAGGCACTATCGGCAGTGTGATGACTGTACTCAACTCCAACAAGACCGTATCCAATCAGCGCTGGCGCTGGCGAAGCTGATCGACCGCAATTGCCTGACGCCCGTGGTTTGCCGTTGCATGCCGCACTCCAGATACCAGACTTGTTGAGAGTACCCCCTAATGAATACTGCAGATTTCGAGCGCTATCGCGCTGACGGATTTACCCGTATCCCCCTGACCTGTGAGTTGATTGCAGATCTGGACAATCCTTTGTCCACTTTCATGAAAGTGGCGGATCAGCCTTACACCTTCCTGTTTGAATCAGTTCAGGGCGGAGAGAAGTGGGGGCGCTACTCGATCATCGGCTTGCCTGCCCGTACCATCATTCGAGTCGAGGCCAAACAGATCACGATCGAACAGGATGGCGTGATGGGTCCGGCTGAAACCGTTGAGGATCCTCTGGACTGGATCGAGCAGTACCAATCGCAATTCAAGGTGCCTCACATAGAGGGTCTGCCGCGTATTACCGGCGGTCTGGTTGGCTACTTTGGCTACGATACTGTGCGTTACGTTGAGCCACGGCTTGGCGCAAACCCTCATCCTGACCCCATCGGCAATCCCGATATCCTGCTGATGGTAACCGATGAGCTGATCGTGTTCGATAACCTCAGTGGCAAGCTCACCCTTATTGTATTGGCTGATCCTGACGTAACAGAATCAAGGACCCAAGCGCTAAAGCGAGTGGCCGAGCTTCATGATCGGATTCGCCAAAGCCTGCCGGTACGTAAGGTGTCGCATGCAGTAACAGCGGTTGCGGAAGCGGATTTCAAAAGCGGTTTTACCGAGTCGGGTTACAAGGCGGCAGTGCGCAAGATCATCGATTACATTACGCAAGGCGAATGTATGCAGGTGGTTCTCTCCCAGCGACTATCCGTACCATTCGCTGCACCACCTCTTGACCTGTACCGTTCGTTGAGGATGCTGAACCCTTCTCCCTACATGTTCTATCTGGATCTGGGTGACCATCATGTGGTGGGTGCGTCACCTGAGATACTGGTCAGACTGGAAGAGGGTGAAGTGACGGTCCGACCGTTGGCTGGAACAAGACCACGCGGTGCTGATGAGACCAGTGATCGCGCGAACGAGGCATCGTTGCTGAAAGACCCCAAAGAACTCGCAGAACATCTGATGCTGATTGATCTTGGCCGAAACGATATTGGTCGAATTGCCCAGACGGGTACCGTAGAGGTTACCGACAAGTTCAGCATCGAGCGGTATTCACACGTCATGCATATTGTGTCCAACGTGGTGGGCAAGCTCAAGACAGGCATGTCGCCGATGGACGTTCTCAAAGCCACTTTCCCGGCGGGTACCTTGTCAGGTGCGCCCAAAGTGCGTGCCATGGAAATCATTCAGGAGCTTGAACCGGTCAAGCGCGGCGTGTACTCCGGCGCTGTGGGCTATCTTTCGTGGAATGGCAATATGGATACGGCCATTGCCATTCGTACCGCGGTCATCAAGGATGGCAACCTGAACGTGCAGGCGGGTGCCGGTATCGTCTACGACTCAGACCCCGAAAGCGAATGGCAGGAGACGCACGCCAAGGCGCGTGCCATTTTCCGCGCTGTGACCATGGCGGAAGCCGGGCTGGATGCACGCCCAGAATTGTTTGATGAACTGCTAGCCGATAAGCCTGCGTCCGAGGCTGCTGCAAAAGCGGGTGACGGTGTCAGTACAGCCGCGGGAGAAGGGATATGAGCCTGCTAGCGGTGATCGACAACTACGATTCATTTACCTGGAATCTGGTGCAGTACGCGGCTGAGCTGGGCTGTGATGTTGAGGTGTTTCGCAACGATGCCATCAGTTGTGATGAACTGGCAGACTTGCACCCGGCTTGCATTATGGTATCACCTGGCCCGGGTCGTCCCGACACCGCAGGAATATCCTTGCAGGTGCTCGAGCGTTTTGCAGGCGTTGTTCCGGTATTGGGTGTCTGTCTCGGGCATCAAAGCCTCGGACAACACTATGGCGGACACATTGTGCTGGCCCAGCAGATCATGCACGGCAAGCTATCGTTGATTTACCACAACAATACCGGTGTGTTTGAAGATCTGCCCAACCCGTTCACGGCCACTCGTTATCATTCCCTGGTCATTGATAAGTCCACTGTGCCAGACGTGCTTGAAGTCACTGCGTGGACGCAAACTGAGGATGGCGCGGTGGAAGAGATTATGGGAGTGAAGCACCGGCAGCACTTACTCGAAGGTGTGCAGTTTCATCCCGAGTCCATCAGCAGCGAGTATGGCCATGCCTTGCTCGGTAGCTTTTTTAAACGCGCAAACCTGTTGAGCTGAGGAATCACCATGAAAATTCAGCATGCCCTTGAGCAATTGCTCAATCATGAAAATCTGCAACCGGACGACATGGAATCTGTCATGCGACAGGTGATGACCGGGGAGGCGACACCGGCACAAATCGGTGGCTTTCTGGTCGCGCTCCGCATGAAAGGTGAGACCGTGGACGAGGTGGCAGCGGCTGCCAGCGTCATGCGCAGCTTGGCCACGCATGTGTCGCTAGCACACGATGATGCCATTGATATTGTTGGCACTGGTGGCGATGCCAGCAGTACATTCAATATCTCTACCTGTAGCGCTATTGTTGCTTCAGCGGCAGGGGCCAGAGTAGCCAAGCACGGCAACCGATCGGTGTCCAGTCAGTCTGGCGCTGCAGATTTACTGGAAGCTGCCGGTGTCAACATTGACCTGAACGCTGATCAGGTCGCTCAGTGTGTAGACACGCTGAAACTGGGATTCATGTTTGCACTCAGACATCATAGCGCGATGAAGCACGCTATCGGTCCGCGTCGTGAAATGGCGGTACGCACAGTATTTAATCTACTGGGGCCATTAACCAACCCGGCCGGTGTACGTAATCAACTGCTAGGTGTTTATGATGCTCAGTGGGTGCGCCCTGTTGCTGATGTGCTGGCCAAGCTCGGCAGTCGCCATGTCATTGTGGTTCATGGGCATGAGGGCATGGACGAGATCAGCATCAGTGGTCCTACGGCTGCAGCTGAATTGCTCGATGGGGAAGTGAGGGAATACACTATCGAGCCGGAACAGTTCGGGCTTTCATTATCTCCACTGGCCACTATTCAGGTTACTAGCGCGGCGGCAAGCCTGGCCCTGATCAACGGTGTGCTTGCCGATGAGGCGGGGCCTGCACGCGACATCGTCGTACTGAATGCAGGTGCAGCCCTACGGGTTGCAGGGCTTGTGAGTAATGTCGGTGATGGTGTGCAACTGGCGAGTAAGACAATAGCGAGTGGCGCGGCCAGAGAAAAGCTGGATGCGCTGGTCAAGCTTACGCAGTCGTTTAACAAGGAACAAAGCTAGACATGTCGTTACAGGTCCCGGATATCCTCAAGAACATCATAGTCCGCAAGCGCGAGGAAATTGATCAGCGCAGTCGGGAAACGCCAATCGAAGCCTTGCACGATCAGGCGCAGCAGGCTGATGCACCCAGAGGCTTCTGCCGTGCCATAGCGCGTCGGCTCATGCAGGGTGATGCGGCTGTTATTGCGGAGATCAAGAAAGCCTCTCCGAGTAAGGGCGTGATTCGTGATCCGTTTGATCCCGCTGCCATTGCGCGTAGCTATGAGCAGGGTGGAGCAGCGTGTTTGTCTGTATTAACGGATGCCGATTTCTTTCAGGGTAGCGAAGCGGCTTTGATAGCAGCACGAGGTGCCTGTTCACTGCCTGTCATTCGCAAAGATTTTATCGTGGATCCCTATCAGGTTACCGAAGCCCGAGCTATCGGCGCAGACTGTATCCTGCTGATTACAGCGGCGCTGGAAGATGACGAACTCGCCGGGCTGTATCAGCAGGCGGTTGCCTTGGGCATGGATGTGCTGGTCGAAGTCCATGACCGTGAAGAGTTGCAGCGCACGCTGGCGATATCACCGATGTTGCTAGGGATCAACAATCGAGATTTGCGCACGTTCGATGTCTCGCTGGACACCACCTTACAGTTGCTTGAAGACATCCCCGAAGGCTTAACTGTTGTTACCGAGAGCGGTATTCTGGCCATGCCGGACGTCATGCGTATGCGTTCGGCAGGAGTTCACAGCTTTCTGGTGGGTGAGGCATTCATGCGCGCGGATGATCCCGGGGATGCGCTGCAGACGATGTTCTACTAGGAGCCTGTCCGAGAATAACGATCGAGGCGAGAGTGTGAGATTTTGAGTCAGATTTTCGTGTCAATTGAGGTGAATAGTTGTTCTATTCGCCGAAATTTACGCG
>Ga0114956_1000345_pt1 | contig 32544 bp, 29 predicted proteins | sample MaitaG_FD_87304 | JGI IMG/M metagenome (GOLD analysis project Ga0114956, IMG submission 87304) | Marine algal microbial communities from Maine, USA - Maine_Asex2 metaG | ecosystem: Host-associated > Algae > Red algae > Unclassified | place: Maine, USA | collected 2015-01-05
CGCTGTACTCATTTTTTCTGGATCTCACCTAGAATGACTAGGCTCAATCCAGTAAAAACTCCGTGCAGCGCCTTATATACAGCTCTATAAGCTTCTGGACTCGAAATTTTATGCAACACTGGGGTTTACTTAGCTGCGTAGCGCTGCATTGGCCGGATCATACGGTGACTCCGCCACGACAGTGGCATCACGAAGGTTACCCAGGACACTGACTTGTACGCGAGAACCTTCTAATGCAAATTCAGGTATCACGTATCCCAGTGCCACACTTTTCTCAACCCGGTGCCCGAAACCACCCGATGTGGTATATCCAACGATATCACCGTTCGCGTGAATCGGACACCCATACAGGGCGTCCGTATTGTTGATGAGGTCCGACACTGATGACCTATCCAGAACCAGTGTGGCAAAGACATCTTCCAGCGGTTCAGATGCTTCAGCCATGATCGCAGCACGACCCTTGAATTCCGGCTTTTCAAGATCCACGAACCGGTCAAGTCCCGATCTGAGTGGCGAGTACTCATGATCAAGCTCCACTTTCCAGGCACGGTAACTCTTCTCGATACGCATGGAATCCATGGCGTACATACCAAAATCTTGCATGTCGAATGCCTCGCCCGCTTCCCACAGGGCGTCGTACAAGGCCAGATGATCTTCGGTTCGGACGTGTAGCTCCCAACCCAGCTCGCCAACGTAGTTGACGCGCAAGGCTCGTACAGCGATGCCTGCCAGCGAGATATCCTGAGCGCTCAACCAGCGGAAAGACTCATTGGACATATCCACATTGGTCAGCTGTTGCATGACTTCCCGCGAACGCGGACCTGCTACAACCAGCGTGCCATAGTCATCAGTGATATCTGACAACGTCATGCTGTGATTCTCAGGCAGGTGCTGCTCAAGCCACTGAAAATCATGCCATTTGGCAGCCGCGGCCGTGATTAGCAGGTAATGTTCTTCCGCCAGCCGCGTGAGTGTCATTTCACACCACACACCACCATCCTCAGCACAGAAATAAGACAATGACAAACGACCTACGCGCGGCAGTTTACCCGCTATCAGTGAGTCCAGCCACACAGAGCTACCCTCGCCTTGCAGTTCGTACTTGGTGAAGCCGCCCATATCCAGCAAGCCCACGTTGTCGCGTACGTTGCGGCATTCAGCGCCGACTGCATCAAACCACGGCCCGCGCTGATACATCGGTGTGTCATCTGTCGAGTCATTGTCGCGCGCAAACCACGTTGCTCGTTCCCATCCACCACGCGCACCAAACTGCGCACCTTTGGCCTGCAACCGATCATAGACTGGCGTGACTTTACGAGGCCGCCCTGCAGGACGTTCTTCATGCGGAAAATTGATCGCGTACTCATGCTGGTACAACTCGATAGCGCGATCATTCACATAGGGCTGATCGGCAAAGTCTGTGTAGCGACGCGGATCAAGCCCCCACAGATCCCACTCCGGCTTGCCATCGATAACCCACTCTGCCATCGACTTGCCTGCTCCACCACCCTGACAGATGCCAAAACTGAATCCATTGATATGGTAAAAGTTGGGTAGACCAAATGCCGGGCCAACATACGGATTGCCATCCGGCGAATAGGGTATCGGGCCGTTGATCACGCGCTGAACACCTACGGTGCCCAGAATTGGCATCCGCTCACAAGCCTTTTCGATATACCACTCGAGCCTGTCCAGATCATCAGGGTATAGCTCGTAGGCAAACTTCTCTGGAATCTTCCCGTCTTTCCAGCGTGCTACGGCATTGGTCTTTTCATACGGACCTAGAATCAGGCCCGTCTTCTCCTGACGCAGGTAGTACGAATCATCAGGATCACGCACCAGTGGCAGCAGACCCTGGGTTGCTTCAAGTTCAGGAATCGATTCGGTCACCAGGTACTGATGTTCAAGCGTGACCATCGGCAGATACTTACCGCTATAGCCTGTCACTTCCGCGGCGCGATAACCACCGGCGTTAATCACATACTCAGCCAGCACATCGCCCTTGTCGGTCTGTACCAGCCATTCGCCCTTGTCGGTTCGCGATACACCGGTCACTTTGGTAAACCGGTGAATCGTAGCGCCGGCCTTTCGGGCGTGACTGGCAAACGCCTGTGTCAGCTGACTAGGATCAATGTCACCATCGTTAGGATCCCACAGCGCACCCAGCACATCATGATCTTCCAGAAAAGGATGACGCGCTTTCATCTCTGCGGTATCAATCATCTCGTAGCCCAGACCCATGGCATTGGCCATAGCGGTGATGTGATGAAACTCCTCCATACGCTGGTGGTTCTGCGCCAGTCTGATTGAGCCCGTCTGGTGATAGTTAATCGGGTAGGCAGGATCAACGCACAGCTTTGCATACAACTGTGTGCTGTAGTGCTGCAACTTGATCATGTTGCGTGAACCGGAAAACGTGGGAATGTTGCCAGCGGCATGCCATGTGGAGCCCGACGTCAGCTCATCCATTTCCAATAGCATGCAGTCGGTCCAGCCACGTTCTGCGAGGTGATACAACGTACTGGTTCCTGCGACCCCGCCACCAATGATGACGACTCTTGCTTGTGACTTCACACGATTTCCTCAGTTTTTTTCTGCATGGCGTCGAGCGGTAACTCGACGTTGAATCGTTCGCGAATAGCGCGATCGATATGTTCGGGTATATGGGTCGGGAAGTGATTTCCGAGAATGTCATCCACTTGCTGCCTGGCTCGCTCAATCAATACCGGCTTGCCCTGCTCGGCCCATTCCTTGGGACTGGTACGGTCGGCAATATCGGGATAGATATATTCACGCTGCATCAGTTTCAGCGTCTGCTCATGTCCCAGATAATGATTGGGTCCATCGATACAGACATCGCGCATGGCGCTCAGCGATAACGTCTCATCATTCACTTCGATACCCCTGACCGTTCGGTTCACCGCGCCGAGCATGTCATTGTCTATAACCATGCTCTCGTAACAAACACCGAGCAGTGAGGCGTGCATACCGGCCGATTCATAAACAAGGTTTGTTCCTGAGTGAGCCGCCAGAGTCGTGGTGTACGCCTTCTCATAACCGGACTGCGCGTCAGGCATCTTGGCGTCTGCCATGCCCGCCGCAACACCGGTAGGCAAACCGTAATAACGACCCATCTGGCCACAAGCTGCCATCAATACAGCCTGCTCTCCACTACCGCCACTCATGGAACCTGTACGCAAGTCCGAGACAAACGGCCAAGTGCCGAATATGGCCGGATGACCCGGCACGAGTAAATTGACAAACACCAGTCCTGCAAGCACTTCGGCTACTTCCTGAACCACCGCACCTGCCAGTGCCGCAGGACTTGTGGCTCCAGCCTGCCCAGCTGCGAGTAATAATACAGGCATGCCTCCACGCACCGCTGTCTCCATGCAATGACAAGAATCCTCTGCAAATCGCAGCGGTGGCACAACGAAGCAATTGGACATGCTGACAAAAGGACGTTCACGCCACTTTTTCTCGCTACCGGCAATCATGTGAAGCATCTGCAAGGACTGCGTAACGTGTTGTGGTTCTACCCAACTACTGCCCACATGTTTGGTTGTGCCACTGACAGAGGCATAACAGGTGTTGAAATCAAGGTCAGCAGGTTCAGGAACATCACGCGGCACCAGGCAACGCTGGAAAAAGTGGATGTTATCCATCTTGTCGACCAGCCTGGCCATGTTGTAAAGATCATCCAGCGTGGACTCACGATACGTGCGACCTTCAATATCAACAATGTGTACTGCGGCACCTGCCGTGCCGAAATAGACACGCGAGCCAGATACCTCAATATCGTGTTGTGGATCCTGAGCGTATAAGACGACATCTTTCACACAGGATCCCAGCACGTCTTCAACCAGTGAACGGGGGAAATACAATCGGCCCTCCTCATACCGCCCACCAGCCGCCGTAACAGCCTCAATACAAGAAGGGATAGCCTGAGCCAGACCGATGGTCTCAAGCGTCGTCATCACCGCTTCATTGATCTTGTCCATGTCAACCGCGCTCAATGGCTGATAGCGGCCACCCGTCATGCCAGGTCTGACTGCACGGTCTTCAGCAGCCAACGGTGCAGCTCGCAGAGCACGCTTCGCAGCTCTTGCGCCGCGTCTGGACGTCTTGTTTACGGATTCAGTCATGGGACTCGCTCGGTGACGCCGTGGTTACGTTACGGCTATGCCAGTATCAACCTCTGGGTGCTGCGCAAATCTCAACAACACGACGCTTAGCCAGACCAGAACGACAGATCTTTTTTATCAAGCAACAAACTGTTGCACATGCGCTGCCCGCCGTTTGATGATCTTCACAACGTCACTGAGCACCGGATGCATTAACCCCAAATGGCTTGCATCCTTATAAAGAATTTCTGCCTCATGCACACAGCGCTGTGCAAGCTGAGTCAGCTCTTTAGTCAACAGTTTTTCAGACGCTCTGGTCTCTGGCAGAATGGATAACCAGTGTTGCAGATGAATGGTGTCTGGCAGATTTCGACCACCCACCTTCATGGCCATGCGTTTCGTCAGTTCGGGGTAGCTTGCCGTACAGACCACATCATAGACAGGAGCCAGGGAAGGCGACTGGGTGACCAGTGGATAAAGCAGAGCGAAATTCTTGCCATGGGCATCTGCGTTTCCTGATAGAAAATGAAAAATCTGCATCCTCAGAAAAGCCAGTCGATCCTTGGCCGGTTGACGAGTCACTCGCTGGATAAGCGCTAGCGATACGTCAATACCCGGACCACCCTCTTCCTCGTATTTCAGCTCGGGTGGAACACTGAGTGCCTGACAGAAATCTTCCTGATGCAATCGGACAATGACGCCCGTGTCTGATTGTGTACGATCAAACCTCTGCACGAGTAAGTAATCTGTGTTTATCGCTGTATGGCACTGCACGGCAGGAACATTTAATCCCACACGAGCAGCCAGTGTCATGCAAAAGGCTTCGTTTTGTGAAGTACCTGCAAGACCTTTAATGGCGGGTTTTAGTATGTGCGTGGTAGGGCCACCGTCTTTGACGAGCGCGATTTTCCCATCGACCAGTTTAACGGCCAGCTTGTCCTGAGCTCCAGCTAGTGATAGCCGTACATCGCCTCTCCCACCGAGTAACGGATTACCGCGTAGCTCAGTTAACAGTTCGCTGATCTGCTGCTCATCCAGAATCTCATCTTCCGCTGACTGCACCTGAAAGTCATGACCTTGCGGGAACAAAGCTAGCGCACCCGCGCACTCACCGCCGATGACCTCCAGCAGTCCAAATGCATTCGCATCCGAGATACCCAGTGCGCCTGCCAGTTGCCGGCGTGCGGTTTCATCAGGAAGCAGGCCTGAGAAATAAGGTTTTGCAATCGTGCTTGCATACGGTTTATCTGACAACGGCATGGATACCGAAATGGCTCGGGCCCGTTCCAGTTTCCGGTAGCTCTTGTCGTAGACAAACGACAAATCGGCGTTAGCATCCTGCTCCAGCACACCAATCTTTTCCTCACGCAAATAGACATCGAGTCTTCTCACGGTATCAGTGCTCGCGTGTTTCAGCGCTTAACGCAATGCCCAGTGTCGTTAGTACGCTGATAGCAAGGCCCAACTGACAGCTCTCTTTGCCGTTCTCCAGCTCGCGTAAAAAGCGCACGCCAACTCCTGCCAGTGCCGCAAGCTCTACCTGACTGACCTTCTGGCGCTTTCGTTCACTGCGTATTAATGCACCTAGCGTAGTACTATCAATGATGTGTGTCATAAAATAACCCTTTACGGGATTATTATGGCAGATATTGAGCCATTTTTTGATATTTAATCCCGATAGGGATTATGGCATACAAAAACTTTCGTTTCTGCCTATTTTCGACCTGTTCGGGATGATTATATTCTGACCGTTAGAGGGCGAATCACTATTAAAATGCGCGTTGGAGATGTTCATCTGAATCAGGTTAAGGTTTACATTCACGCCCACCATTGCAGGAACTCACTTGATTATCTCATTCTCACTCGTCGCAGGACAGATGATCCTCATAGCCCTGCTGGCATCCCCCATCGCCCAGTTGTATCAAGGTTCCGCCTTCGACACAGTAGGGTTATTACTTATCATCACGGCCGCAGTTATCGCCACCTGGGCATTTTCCAGTATGCGATCGGGTACGTTCACCGTGTTACCAGAACCGAAAGCCGGCGCATCATTCACTCAAGCCGGCCCCTACAAACACGTTCGCCACCCGATGTACAGCGCTGTCATCATTGGTGGTCTCGGCGCAACGCTGTGTCATGCAGACGTTGTCAGCGTCGTGCAGTTGATGATGCTGATCGTGCTGCTGATTGTAAAACTGCAACGCGAGGAGCGTTACCTGACGACACGATACGCAGCATACGAACACTACAAAACACAAACCAAGGCGTTGGCGCCCTACGTTTTTTAGAAAAATTTATGTAGTGATTGATACTAGTCAATGAATGGTCTGCACAGCCAAGAACGGCAATGCAATAGACCGCCCATTGACAGTTCTGTTTATACGTAATTTTCCGCGCTTTCCAAGGTTCACTACCCTAATTTTCAATGCCAGCGGCATAACGCAATCCACCCAATAGATGAGCGCGAAAATCGGGTTCTGCGTAACTGGCGTCTGTATGACCACCACCGGTATACCAGGCTCGTCCGCCATCAAAATCGTGGTACCACGCTATCGGGTGATCGTCCCCCATTGCACCGCCTGTATAGGATTCTTCGTCAAGACTTAACAACACATTGACCTGTGCACGAGGGTTGCTCTTGTAGTCGTACCACTCATCTGTGCGTGTCCAGCGCACGCTAAGATGCGCTGTTGATTGATGCGTACTGTTTTCGACATCCATGGTCGCTGACTGAATTTCAGGATGGCTTTCAAACCAGGCACCCACAAGACGTCCATACCACGGCCATTCGTATTCAGTATCGCTCGCGGCATGAATGCCAGCGTAGCCACCGCCCGACTGGATATACTGCTCAAAAGCTGCCTGTTCGTTGTCGTCCAGTACATCGCCGGACGTCAGCACCCAGATTACCGCGTCGTAGCTGGCAAGGTTGGCGGCTGTGAATATACCCGCAGAGTCTGCAGCACGAATCGTGTCTATGGCAGCAGATACAGATAACGCCTCAATGGCTGTTAATGCAGTCTCTATGGATTCATGGCGATAGTCGCGAGTTTCACTGAACAGCAACACACGCGGTGTTTCAGATGAATCTGTGCCAGAACCTGGCTCATCAAGATTGCTTATACCGTCACCATCCTTATCCCAACGATCAGTATCAAACTGATCCGCTGTTACGGTGAAAACTTCCATGTCACCGGAACCTGTCTTAAAGGATTGTTCGACGGTACCCAGGGTTGTTTCGCCATTGTCGTCAGAGAATGTCACGACTAATGGATGTTCTGTATTCGTTGGAAAGTCGGCGATGGCTGACCAATACTCATCACCCACCCACTGTGCCATCACATCAAAGTCACCCCAGACCACTCGCACCTGCAGTGCGTCTGACATATAGGCTGGAACAGTGATGTCAAAATCAACTACCGCAAGATTCTGCACCAGTGGATCGGGCACTGATTGACCGCCTGTAGACGTCTCCTCGACTACCGGAACAGTTGTTGGGGTCACAACGCCATCGGTAACATCGTCGAGCCCACCTCCTGTACCCGCATCAGTAGTGTCACTTGCTGAGCCGTCCAGATTGTTCGTGCTAGTAACTACATCCTCAACCGGTGATGGCGAATCAACAACGGAAGAGCCTGAGTCAGAACTGGAACAGCCGGCGACGAAAAACACACTGGATACCAGTGCGATCATGCAGCGAGTGTGGATAGTGGTTAATAGACTCATACTGTTTCCTGAAATAACTCTCGGGTACTGCGGGGAATCCGCTATTACCGATACCGCTGGACTTGCGCCAGTATAGAGGGAAGAGAAGCAGCATTCAGGCACTACAGAGTGACTACCTAGGTACTAATACCGACTCGTCGTCAGATATGCCTGCGCGCTTACTGATATGTGACACAACCATCATCCAATTAATCTGCAAGTACCTCTATCTTGTCCGCCTCTACCGCCTACGCGCCTGCGTGGGCGAATATCCGTACAGAATCCGAAAGCGTCGAGAAAAGTAATCAGCAGATGTAAAGCCCATGGCTGAGGCTATTTCCAGCACGCTCATGGTGGTTTGCCTAAGCAGGTTATGACCGGCTTGCAGCCGCACCTGCTGGTAATACAACGTTGGAGTTGTCTGCAGATGGGTGCGGAACAGTCTCTCAAGCTGCCGTGGGGAGACTCCCACCATATCGGCAAGCTCGGAGGTGCCAATTGGCTGCTCAAGGTTTGACTCCATCAACTCAATGCAACTCACTACACCTTGATGGTGAACACCGGAGCGTTCTACCGTACTACGCCGTTGTGAATCAGATGCTTCCCGAGTGTCAGTCGCAATGAATAGATCTGCCACTTGACTGGCCAGATCCTGACCGTGATCCTGACTGATGATCGCCAGCATCATATCCAGTGCCGCAGTGCCACCCGCGCAGGTGAACAATCCATTATCCACTTCAAACAATTCTGACGACACGCTCAGCAGTGGAAACGCTTCCCGGAACCCTGGCAGGTTTTCCCAATGAATGGTGCACCGCCGGCGCTTGATCAGATCGGCCTGTGCCAGCATGTAGCTACCGGAATCCAGAGATCCGATTAACGTACCGCGGCTAGCATAGTGACGCAAAGTGCGAAACACTCGGGCATCGTGGTAAAGGTGCGGATCATGCGGGCCACAGACTATCAGCCGATCCAGTGTGGTGTTGTCGTGTACGCTGGCGTTGACGGCAATGTGCATAGCATTATTGGCAACCGCCTGTGCGCCACTGTCGCTGAACAATTGCCAGTCATACAGTGCACGTCCGCTAAAACGATTAGCCGCCCGCAGTGGTTCCAGCGCGGATATGAACGGTAGCATGGCAAACGTATCGGCTAAAAAAAATCCGATTCTCTGCTCTGCGTTGCCATCCGTGACACCATAGCGGTAACAATCAATCTCAGTACCAGATGTGGCCATAGGGTGTGATGAAGAAGTTCACTGGAACGTTGATGAAGTATATCGGGCTGTTGCTTTGCTGCGCCATGCTCAGCGGGTGCACGGGACTGTTCTTTTACCCGATGACGCCACATGTCTCTACGCCTGACAGCCTCGGCTACAGCTACGAAGACATATTTCTGGAAGCTGAGGATGGCACACGCTTGCACGCCTGGCTTATTGAACCCAAACCGCCAGTGCGGGGCACAGTCTACTTCCTGCACGGCAATGCCGAGAATATCAGCACGCATTATCGTGCCACTGTCTGGCTACTGGAGAGCGGTTATCAGGTCTTTGCGCTCGATTACCGGGGTTACGGATTATCCGAAGGCGAGCCCGATGTTCCTGAGGTGTTCACTGATATCGAGGCCGGCGCTCAATGGCTGGACGAGAACATCACGTCAAACACATCAAAGGCGCTACCCCTCTATTTGCTGGGGCAGAGTCTGGGTGGCACGCTGGCAATCCGGTATGCCGCCATGGACGAGAATTTCAGTACCCGCTTCGACGGACTGATTACCGAAGCAGCCTTTCCCCGGTTCGACACCATCGCCAGAGATGTGGCGTCCAGACACTGGCTGACGTGGAGCGCGCAATACCCGGCGCAATGGCTGATACCCCGCAACCACGACCCGCTGGACGTCATCGATCAGCTAGCCGGTGTGCCAAAACTGATGATCCACAGCGCTGATGACGACATCATCCCGTATCATTTTGGCCAACAACTATTCGACGCAGCACCGGAGCCCAAGATCGGAATCGTGGCCAGCGGACCTCACATCAGAGCTGCTGCTGATCCGGCTCTCAGGCAAGCCGTGCTGGACTTCATGCAGGACCCTTCGAGTCCAGAAATACCGCAAGCTCAGTAACTGTGGGATAGTCAAACAGGTCTGTGATATCCACCTGATCCGGCCACTCGTCTTCAATGGCTGCATGGATCTGCGCCAGCGTCAGCGAGCTGATACCTAAATCAAACAGGTTATCGTCCATACCCACATTCATGTCTGCAACCTGCGCCTGACAGATCAGTTGCAGACGTGCCGCTGTGCTTTGCGTATTCGGCACTTCACTGGCACTTTGCTCATCCTGTGGGAGCGCATCGTCGCTGCTGTCGTCAGTTGTCCCGATCTGGTCATCCACATGCGGCTGAATCAGCGCCTCAACCTCGCCAGACTGCAGAGCGTTGACCAGCAGGAACCGTTGCACTTTGCCGCTCGTGGTTTTAGGTATGCGCGTTACCGGCACTACTGCGTGCACACGCACACCTGCCGCCTCGCCCAACAGGCGCGTTACCGCCTTCGCCGTTTCCTGTAAGTCATCGGCATCGGTGCGATGCAAAACAAACACAATCAGCTCCTCTTCCATCGCATCGTCGGGGCGCTGACTGGAAATGGCCAGTTTGCCTCGCTCCACCAACCCTGCCTGAATGACAATCTCTTCCAGATCGTGTGGATACACGTTCTGACCACTGACAAAGACGATGTCCTTGGCGCGGCCAGTGATATACAACTGCCCGTGGTATACAAAACCCAGATCACCCGTATTGAGCCAGCCGTTGCTGTCTATGGTTTCCTGATTTAACGCAGGTTCCTCAAAATAACCGCCTGTGACGTTTTCACCGTGTATGCAGATATGGCCTGTTGCACCATCAGTCAGAGCCACACCGGCATTATCACGGATTTCAATGGACACATGATTAACAGGCTTGCCCACGGCAACAAATGTCACCCCTTTAGTATCCGCCTTATCCACGATGACAACCGCTTCACCAACACCCAGATGACCTCGATGAATCGTTAACGATGAAAAGCGATTATCCAGTGGTGGAAAAGTGACAGCCAGACTCGCTTCTGCCAGACCGTATACCGGCAACATGGCGTTCTGATCGAGATTGAAGGGTGCCATGCTGTGCATGAATCGCTCGCACAACGTCAGCGATATAGGCTCCGCTCCATTGAACATCAGGCGCACACAACTCAGATCCAGCCCATCATGTTTTTCTGGCTTGAACGACTTGAGAAGGTGCTGGTAACCGAAATTGGGTGAGCATAAAATGGTGGCACCCAGAGTTGCAGACTCAGTCAGCCATAATGCGGGGCGGCGCACAAATGCATCGGTGGGCATTAATGAGTGACTGACGTTACAAACCACGGGAGTCAGATGGAAACCGATCAGACCCATATCGTGCGTCAGCGGCATCCAGCTCAGCAAATGATCGGCTGCTGTCATCAAGCAACCGTCGATAATGGATTGGGTATTCCTGATCAGGTTCTTGTGCGTTAGCACCACACCTTTAGGCGTGCTGGTCGATCCGGAAGAGAACTGGATAAACGCGGTATCGTCGGGCTGGGCTACATGAATCTCGCCGCGTTCCAGTAACCCCTCATCGCTGTCGCCGATGATGGCTCGTCTTATCAACGTGACGTGATCGCTATGCAGGTTTTGTTCTCTGGCAAATCCTGCAAGCTTCTTGCCGTTTTGTGCCTCTGTAAACAAACCCGGACTATCCAGTTTTGCTGCGATGCGAAACAGCTTGTGTCTATGCTCACTGGTATTACCACCGGCAACCGGAACCGCCGTTATGCCGCCAAGCATGCAGGCCCAGAAAGCTTCGAGAAACAACGAATTGTCGTTGCATTGAATAATCAGCTGGCTTCCGGCTGACAGCCCCTGACTCTGAAACTGCCCTAGCCGCTGTGTCGCCTTGCCCAGCATCGCGGCCAGCGTGACCGAGACATGCTGGTCCTGCCCGGCGACAAACGTAATCGTTTGTGTGCTGTCGGCCCGATCCAGAAAGACATCGGTCAACGTGTGATGAGATGAGACAGTCATGATTTTCTGAGTTCAGGCTTCATCAGGATGCTATGGCGGGCACGCAGATTAATATGGGGTTCGATGTCTACCGGTTTATCCGGCACGTGATGCAATCTTATGTGTCTGGCTAGCAAACCCAGATGCAGTTGCATGTCCACCAGTGAAAAAAACTCGCCTATGCAACGCCGCGATCCTAAAGAAAAAGGATAGTAGACATCGCGATTACGTTCACGGATATGCGCCTCTGAAAACCGCTCAGGATTGAATCTATCCGGTTCTTGCCAGAATCGAGGATCACGATGAAGCAAATAAGGACACAAGAATATATCTGAACCAGCGGGGATCAACACATTCCCTGTGCTCAGCTTAAGTTCATCCTCACCAATCGCCTTGCGTGAAAACAGCCACACGGGTGGGTATAGCCTGAGCGTCTCATCCACGATCTGGCGTGTGTAACCCAGTGCAGGCAAGTCCTCGAACACCGGGGATGCGGTCAAGGCGTCCACTTCGGCATGCAAAGCAGATTCTATATCCGCGTGCTGGGACAACAGATACCAGGCCCAGTTCAGCGTACCCGCCGTGGTCTCATGGCCGGCCACGATAATGGTCATGACCTCATCGATCAACGCTTTATCCGACATGGGTTGTAGCGTTTCCTTGTCTCGTGTCTCCATCAGCAAGGACAGGAAATCATGTTCGATACGAGATTCTTCACGCCGTTTTGCCATGATGGCCGCCACGTGTCGGGTCAGCGCCCGGAAACGCATCGCCAGTTTAAGATCCCGGGTGACATCGTCCACCAGCATGGCGAAAGGGTTGACGCCTTCGGCTGCTATCAACGTGTTCAGATCATCGCTGAAGAGTGAGCGTAACACCACTTCGAGCGCTAACTCGCTCATCTCGGTGGTCAGATCGACAGACTCACCCAGCTGCGCCTTGCGCGTCCAGTGTGCAAGCTTGGTCTCATTGCAACGCACCATCATGCTCGATTGAGCCGCGATGATCTTGCGGTGGAAAGCCGGCTGAATCATGCGCCGCTGAGAGCGCCAGAAATCGCCGTCACTGACAATGATGCCATTCCCTAACAACATCTTGACTCGTTCGAACCCAACACCCTTTGCGTAATTGCGATGATTTCCCACTAGCACATGGCGTATGGGATCAGGGTGATTCAGTACGAATGCGGGAGACTTGCGCTGGGCCGGTACGATGGGGACCACGTCACCAAACTTGCGCGTCCAGTGAGCCAGATTGGCAAACGTTGCGTCATCGACATTGATGTCGAAAGGTTCATCGGGGCCATCAATACCCTGCAGCGAATCGGTTGATTGAGACAAAACGAAAGTATCCTGCACGGGATAAAGAAAAATCCGGATAGATGCTGCGCAAACAGATTGCAGTCAGAGCACTCAAGGCGTGTCACAGTATATCATTGCCCTTTTTTGGGTTGACCTAAGTGTGAGGCCTCCATCAACGACACATCAAGACGTTTCAAGCTATGGCGCAGAAAGCTGGGCGCTAGAATATTCCCGCCACTGGTCTGGGCACTGATTCAGCTGACGTGGAAAACCTGCCGGATTGAGGCGGTGCTGGGCGATGAAAATCTGCAAGCTCTGCTGGATTCCGAAGATCCGTTTATTCCCTGTTACTGGCATCAGCAGCAGATCTTCTGTGTCCGGCACCTGCTCGACACCGCTAACAAGGACGGCAGACTGAAGCTAGGCTACCTCATTAGCCCGTCTGCTGATGGTGATATCGCCACCAACATGTTCTCCCAGCAAGGTGTGCACATCATTCGCGGTTCTGCCACGCGAGGGGGAGCCCAGGCATTGCGAGAAATCTACCAGAAAATCCGGCAAGACGAGATCTCGCCAATCGTTACGCCGGATGGCCCGACAGGGCCCATTTACGAATGTAAACCGGGCGTTGCCATGCTGGCGCAATTGAGCAAAGCTCCCCTGCTGCCCCTTGCCTACGCAGCGTCGAGTTGCTGGTATCTGAAATCGTGGGATCGCTTCATGCTGCCACGTCCGTTTTCACGCATCGTGGTTGGCGTCGGTGAGCCTCTGGCCGTCGGCAAGGCAGATTCGGCGGATGGATTTGCCACAAGCTGCGAAGTCATGAACCTCAGGCTCAATGACCTGGCCGCGCAATGTACCACCCGCGTACAGTCAAAACACTGATTCTGGCATGAAACTACTATCACATTACCTGCCCGGCTATCGGCTGGTTGTTATACGGCGGTACGTTACCTCGCTGCCGTCTCGCGTGCTGTTTCCAAAATCCATGCTGTAAAAATCCTATGCGTATACAAAATCTGCTGTCCAGAATGGCGATCGTCGCTCTTGCAAGCGTTGCCAGCTCGCCGGTACTCGCCGACACCACCGCGGTACGATTCATTAATGACTGGAAATGGGAAGGTCAGGCAGCACCGTTGCTGCTCTCGCTCGATCAAGGGTATTTCACCGAAGAATCTCTGGATGTCTCGCTGGAAATTGGCAAAGGCTCCCTCGACGCTCTGCCCAAGGTGGCTTCCGGCGAATTCGACATGGGCTCAGCCGATATCAATTCACTGATCACATGGCGCTATAAGCACCCCGACGAAGACATGAAAGCGGTTTACATGATCTACAACGTACCGCCTTTTGCCGTGCTGGGCAGGCGCTCACTGGGCGTTACGGGCCCTCACGATCTTGAGGGACACACACTGGGCGCTCCGGCATTCGACGGAGCGTATGCCCAATGGCCAGCCTTCGTCATAGCCAACGGCATACTGGACAAGCGCGTCACCATAGAAGATGTCAGCTTTCCGGAAAGAGAAGCCAAACTCGCTAGCGGTGACGTTGATGCAATCACCGGGTTTTCGTTCACCTCGTATATTGCCCTGCAAAACAAGGGTGTTCCCGACAGCGATATTTCTCTGATGTTAATGAGCGACTTCGGGCTGGATCTGTACGGCAACGCCATCATCGTCAACCCCGACTTTGCCCGTGAAAACCCTGGCGCGGTAAAAGCATTTCTACGAGCTGCCGTACGAGGTTATCAGGCCACCATTGCCAATCCGTCAGCGGCTGTCGAACACGTGCTGTCGCGCAACGAAGACCCTGACAGGGAAACCGAACTCAAACGTCTGATCATGGCAATCGGTCATCATATTGTCACCGAAGAAGTACTGGCTACCGGTCTTGGGGGTGTGATCGAGGGGCGACTGGACAAGTCAATTGCACAGCTGGCAAGCATCCACGATTTCTCGTCACTACCCGCTGCAAACGACATCTTCGATGCCAGCTACCTGCCCACCATTGCCTCACGAATGGTGGCAGACCCGGCCGCTGTGGATACGCAATAAACAGTCGATTGACAGCCCGGTTTGGACAGGTCATGACAACCTCTGTTAGCGTTAGCACTTGAAGGCGGCCGTTGCTGTCAGGAGTTAACAATGAACAATAGGGGTGTGGGTACAAGAACCTGCTGTTCCAGGACGACAGCCGCAATCGTCACTTTTGCAATATTGTGCATTGCCACAGCGCTCAGCTACGCAGATGCGTTGCCGGCCCCTGAAGGCCCCGTACTGCTGAAGATTACTGGCAACCTACGCCTGCCTAATGTTGGCGATGAACTTCATCTGGACAAACAGACGCTAGAGGCTTTTGAGCTTGTCACCTACAGCACGCACACCATTCAATCAGAAGGTCTGCAAGCCTTTACCGGTGTTCGTCTGAGCGATTTGTTCAAGGCCGCTGGTGCAAATCCCGAAAGCTTTATCGCCACCGGGATTGATGATTACAAGTTCACGGTGACTGGCAAGGAAATCTGGGAGTACCCCGTTATCGTGGCCTACAAGCAGAACGGCGAATACATGAATATCCGGAAACTCGGACCACTACGAATCATGTTCCCCTTTGACGATTATCCTGAATTACAAACCCAAAAGAACGAGGCAAGTGCCGTCTGGCAGCTTATAGAACTGGAATTGCAGTGAGCAGGCGCTGGCTTATTGCCATCCCGGCTCTTGCGGCGCTGGGATGTGCAGCAATTATGTTTTACCTGATTATCCAGATCGACCAGACGCGCAAGCAATTACAAGAAGATGGCGTTCAGGAATTCAACTTCATTCTGCAGATTGATCATAACTACGACACGCTTGCGCAGAGCATCGTAGACTACCTCGCCGCTGTCGATACCCCGGGAAAAGCAGTACGGCAAGACAACTATATTCTGCGTTACGACATTCTGTACAGTTCCATTCGCATGGTGAGTAACGCCTGGCTAGGACACCTGAGCGAACTGGAGACCGCACAGACGTTGCTGACTGACAGCAACCGTTTTCTGGATGAGTACGAGCCTCTGATGAGGCCAGAGATTACGGCAAATCCTGACGAACTGTATCGCATGAAAACGCAAGCTCGTTCGCTGGCGCATCGTGTCTATGAGATCGGCCTGAATATGTTCGAGCACAAGTCCATAGTGCGCGACAACATCTCTCGACGCATGGATGATCTGTACGACGCCTTCTGGATTTTCACCTTGAGTTTTCTGCTCGCGACGCTACTGACCATCGCTTTTCTGTACACGCTGTCGCGGCGTGCAGAAAGCCTGACAGCCGATGCCAGGCAAACGCGCTCGAAGTTGAGTACTGCACTGGATGAACTCACCACAGGCGATATCGAAAGACGCGCACAAAACAGATTCATGGCGGCTGCAAGCCACGATCTACGACAGCCTCTGCATGCGTTAGGGCTCTACCTGAGCGCCTTGAAAAGCCATGTTTCCAGCGAAAAGGGATTGTCGATACTGGCCAATGTCAATCGATCCACCGAGGCCCTGAACCAGCTACTGAACAGCATGCTGGATCTGTCTAAGCTTGACGCAGGTGTTGTCGATGTATCGTACGAGCAGTTGGATCTGGACGCCCTTTTCGAGCACCTGCATCGAACGTTTCAACCCGATGCCCAGCAACGCGCTCTGCAGCTAGATATCCAGTTCAGTGGTTTATACGTCTATTCAGATCGCGTTCTTCTGGAACGCATTCTGGGTAATCTGGTTGGCAACGCGTTGACCTATACGCTGGAGGGGACCATAACCGTGTCGGCACGTGTTGCTGATTCTCAGGCCATCATCAGCGTGTCCGACACCGGTCCGGGAATTCCCTTGCAGGAGCAAGAAGCCATATTCAATGAATACTATCAGCTACAGAATCCGGAACGCGATCGAACTAAAGGGCTGGGACTCGGACTTTCTATCGTAAAACGCCTGACTCGCCTGCTCAACATCGACCTGAACATAACGTCAGATACCGGCAGGGGCGCTGAATTCGAACTGCAACTCAGGCTCAGTGATCCGGTCAGTGAAACCGCCCTCCCCTGCAATGCTCTCAATGCCGTCGAAACAGGTAAAGATCCTGCTATTTCACCCATAAATCTGTCCGGACTATCCATTCTGGTAATTGACGACGAACACGATGTGCGTGATGGTACAGCCACCCTGCTGAAACAGCAGGACGGCGACGTCGTCATGGCCGACTCTCCGGAGCAGGCCTGTCAACATATTGTAAACAATGAATGGATTCCGGATTTGATCATCGCAGATTACAGATTGCGCGGTGAAATGACCGGCGATACGGCCATCGAGATGGTCAGGGAAGAAGTCAATATGGATGTACCGGCAATGATCATAACGGGTGACACCTCCCCGGAACGCCTGCGCGAAGCCACAGCCAGCGGTTTCCCGTTATTGCACAAGCCGGTTGTTGCCGACGATCTGATTGCCGCGATAGTGGCCATGCGAGGGGCTCGACAATGAATATTCTGATGGTTGAGGATCATCGGCTGGTTGCCGATGCCATGCAGGTAATGCTCACTGAGATCGATTCCAGTACCAATATCACTGCCTGCTATTCAACACAACACGCACTGTCGGTTATCGATACAGGCCGACGATTCGATCTCGTGCTCACCGATCTGTTTATGCCGGGCATCGACGGAATCGGTCTGCTGGTAGGTCTTAACAATCGCAACAAGCAGATTCCTGTCGTTGTGATCAGTGGCTCCGACGAAGATAAGCATATTCGTATGGCACTCGAAAACGGCGCGTCCGGATTCATTCAGAAGACCTTACCGGCAGCCGAAATGATCGCCGGTATACGCAAGGTTATTGACGGTGGCCGGTTTTTTCCGGACCGGTTTGCTGCGCTAGACAACCAGCTGACCCGGGGCGAGAAGCCCTTCGGCGGCAACCAGAATGCCAGCGCCATGAAGCCGGGGCAAAAACAGCTTCAGGTTCTGCAGCTGATGGCGGATGGCAATTCCAACAAACAGATATCCCAGATTGTCGGAATATCCGAAGCTACCGTGAAGTATCACACCTCACAGCTTTTCAAGCTGCTAGGTGTGAAGAACCGTACCTCGTGTGTCCGTGAAGCGCAGCAGAGAGGGCTGATCAACACGTTTGATGAACCCTCACCCACTGACTTATCTACGCCTTAGCTGTTTGCTCAAGGTTTGCCCGACCAGCAAGACGAGTCGATAGAAAGCGATAGAAAATCAGTGACAGTGCGGCTACTGCCCACTTGACGGCCAAGTCACCTGTCGCCCATTGCTGCCAAGGCAGACCAGTACCGACGAAGGCGATACCAAAAAACAACAGGGTATCGACTATCGAACTGATACCCGATGATACGCTGGGCGCGATCCACCAACGGCCCACGCGTAACCGGTCAAAGATAGCCACGTCCAGCAGTTGTGCAACCAGAAAAGCGGTGCCTGAGGCAATGGCTATTCTCTGGTCGATGGTGTCTACAGACAACGACAACGCAACACCAACTGCGAAACCGACGTACACGACACGTCTAGCTGTTGACGCTCCGTATAACCGGTTGACTAGATCGTTGACCAAAAATGCCAGCGGGTACGTGATTGCTCCCCAGACCAGCCAGTCGTTGATGGGAATTGCCACCAGATAATTGGAAGCCCCCACTACCAGCGCCATGGCTACAACGGCCCACCAGGGAAATTTTTGTTTCAAGAGAATATTCCGGTTGCTTTGACGTACAGTTTAACGCGTCTGTGCCACGAACAGAGGCGATAGCGGCATAGCTAGCCGGATCAGGCGTCACCAATCACGAACAGGTCTCAGAGGCGACCGATGCTCTTTGCCTTAGCGCCCAGCTGCTGGGCCAGAACACACAGCCAGTCGTGCGCGACAGTGGCCGCCGCCAGCGCCGTTATTTCGGCATGATCGTACGCCGGTGAAACTTCCACAACATCCATGCCGACCAGATTCAGGTCTCCCAATCCACGGATCAGCTCAAGCGCCTGCCAACTGCTCAACCCTCCCATCACCGGTGTACCGGTACCCGGTGCGAAAGCCGGATCCAGACCATCCACATCGAATGACAGATACACGGGTGCATCCCCTGCCCGTTGCTTGATAATGGCCAATGCGGCGTCTATTCCGTGGCGATGAACCCAGGGTGAAGTCAGTATTTCGAAACCTGCATCAGTTGGGTTATAGGTGCGCAAGCCTACCTGCGTAGAACGTTGCGCATCCACGATGCCTTCATCGACTGCCCGCGCAAACATGGTGCCGTGATCCATCTGCTTGCCATCATCCTCCCACGTGTCGCAATGCGCATCGAATTGCAATAGTACTAGCGGGCCATGTATTTCGGCATGCGCTCGCAGCAAGGGGTACGTGCAAAAGTGATCCCCGCCAAACGAGAGCATGCGGGCACCGGATGCCAGAATATGTCGGGCATGAGCCTCGATACTGCTAACCACTGTCTCAGGATGATGAGGATCGATCACACAATCGCCATAGTCAATTACGCTAAGGTGTTCGACCAGATCAATGCCGCTAGGAAATGCCAGCAATTCGGCCAACTGAACTGACGCGGCGCGGATAGCCCGTGGACCCAGTCGGGCGCCAGGGCGATACGTGACAGCAGAATCATAAGGTATGCCACTAACCACGACATCCACATCGTGGAGATCACGCGTATAGCGTCGGCGCAAGAAACTCAGCGCGCCTGAGTAAGTGGGTTCAAAGGCTCTCTCACGATTGGATACCGCCGTGAACGCACCGTCGCCTTTTGAAGCTCCGCTTGTCACATCGTCACTCATGGATCAGACTCGTGTTAGCCACTGTCGAGTGTCGGGAGTATTGCCCCATTGAATGGCATTGAGTTCATCACGCATGGCACGAATTCTGGGGCCGGGTTTTGCACGGCCAACGGGATAGTCGCGACCCTGATAAATCATGGTACCCACAGCGGCAAGCACGGCTGCCGTACCTGTCAATCCAGCCTCGCAATCAGGCTTGGCTATCCGCTCCAGCAATTCTTCGATACTCAACTCACGCTCCTGAACGTGCATGCCCGTATCGCGTGCCAGCTGCAGCAATGAATCACGCGTAACACCGTGTAGAAATGATTCATCAAGCGACTTGGTGATCAGCTCGTTACCGTCCACAATAATGAAGTTGGCTGCGCCGGTTTCCTGCACGTTACCACCGGGGCAAAACAGTACCTGATCTGCCTTGACGTCGGCTCGTGCGCGTTCAATATGCTTGAGCGCACTGGCGTAGTTTCCACCGCCTTTGACCATGCCGTGATCCGGCCCGCAACGAACGCCAACATCGTCTAGCAATAAACGCAGGCTGGCTTCCCCACCTTGAAAATAATCACCCACCGGTGATAGCAATATGAATTGCGTGGATGTTGATGTGCGCGCTGCGGCCTTGCCAATGGCGGGATCTGTACCGATATGCGTGGGCCTGATGTAAAGCGACGCCGGTGCATCGGGCACCTCGGACTTGAACTGCGCCACGCTGTCGATGATCATGCGCGCTGTCTGTGCCGTGTCCAGTTCGGGCATGCACAGTAATTGTGTACTCTGGGCGAAGCGTGCAATGTTCTTTTCCATCCTGAAAATGGCAACACCACCATCAGCCTGACGAAAGGCTTTCAGACCTTCAAAACAGGTGCTTGCGTAGTGCAGAACATGAGCAGCGGGGTGGATAGACAGGCTATCACTGGACACCATCTGTTCCTTGCTCCAGCCATTATCGAAATGACTGATTGCCATTTGCGGTAAAAACCGCGTGCCGAAATCACCTGCCATTGACGGTAGTCCTCACGTTACCAGTAGTTCACCAGCCAACCAGCGCCGCGATAACGGGTTGCTGGTCTGCTCAAAAAAATGTTGTCTTGCACTTTGCTCGACGACACAGCCGTTGTTCATCAGTACCACTTCATCTGCCAGTCGTCTGACTTGCCCCATGTCGTGACTGACCAGTACAACCTTCAAGCCATCTGACATGGCGTTGTTGAGTTGTTGCTCGATGGCCAGAGTAGACGCGGGGTCTACATTCGCTGTGGCCTCGTCCATGAAGAGCATATCAGGCTTCAACACAAGCGCACGTGCCAGAGCAAGACGCTGTTGCTCTCCACCCGACAGTCGATGAGCCAGAACATCGACCAATGCACCTAATCCTGCAGCCTGAAGAGCATCTTGCGCCAGTTTTGAAGCGTCAGCTCTGACAACACCTGCCAGTCGCAACGCATGGAGCAGATTTTTCAGAGCCGTGCGACGCAACAACACCGGGCGCTGTAACAACAGGCCGACGCGCCTGCGTCGCTGCCAATCAGGTGCTCGACCCGCCCAGCTTACCGAACCCTGATCGGCTTTTTGCAGATCACATAGCGTTCTGACGAGCAGCGATTTTCCAGCGCCATTGGGGCCAACAATGGCGGTACAGGCAGCGTTGCCCAGAACCAGTGAAGGCACATCCAGCACTACCCGGTTTCCCCGCTGTAATCGGATACCCGAACACCCCACCGGCAGCACCTTACCCATGCAACGCATGCCCATGGCGACGTACCGAGGCACTCAATGCCAGCACAGCAGCATTGACACTCACCGCAATCAACACCAGAACGATGCCAAGACCCAGCGCGAGCGCCAGATTGCCTTTTGAGGTTTCGAGCGCAATCGTTGTCGTCATGACGCGAGTCACGTGATTGATGTTACCGCCAACAATAATCACAGCGCCTACTTCAGCTATGGCGCGACCAAAGCCTGCCAACAGGGCCGTCAGCAACCCGTGTCTGCCTTCCCATAACAATGTGCGCATACGCTGACCGGCCGTTGCACCCAACAACACAAGTTGCTCACGGTGTTGCTCATATAGATTCGCCAGCGTTTCCCGTGTCAGTGCGATTAGAATGGGAGTAATAAGAATCGCTTGAGCGATGATCATAGCCGTGGGTGTGTACAGCAGTTGCAGCGGACCGAGAACGCCTGCATTTGATAACAACAGGTAGACAACCAGACCCACCACAACCGGTGGTAGCCCCATCAGCGAACTGACCAGCGTCACAAGCAAAGGCCGCCATCGGGATGCCGTCGTTGCCAGCCAGGCCCCCGCGGGAAGCCCCACCAGTGCCGCTATAAGCACGGCACTCAGACTGACGGTCAGAGACAACAGGATAATCTCCTGCAGTTCACCATCAAAAGCGACAATCAGGGCAAATGCCTCAAACAGCGCATCGGAAAAACTCTGCATCAGCCGCCACGCAGCCACGATCCGACGACCACCAGATCAACCCAGACATAGACCCACAGCAGAAGAGCTACCATAACCGCTCCAGACCCCATGTCTTTGGCGCGGCCGGACAGCTCATGATGATCTTCACTGATGCGATCGACAACGGCCTCGATAGCGCTGTTGACGAGCTCCATGATCAGCACCAGCACAGTCACCAGAACGAGCAGCACGCGCTCTACGCTTCCCACATCCAGCCAGAACGCCAATGGCAGGAATACGGCTGCCAGCAATAGCTCCTGGCGAAACGCAGCCTCGTGACGTATTGCCGCCCGAATTCCGTTAAACGCGTAAACTCCAGCCATCTGCAGGCGTTTCAGACCTGTGTTTTTTTGCATGTGTTAGTGAGGTCCATGTTTATCGATAGATGCAGTGCGGCAAAGCATAACGTGTCCACGCGCCGTTGGGTTCCTCACGGGTATCTGTGGACTCTGATCGGTTTGAGCCTGTTAACTGCCAACCCGGTCGCCGTTGCCCAGAGCATGGGGCCGCCGGTTGCCGTTGCGTCCAGTTTGCGCGCACTCTGGCCCAACCTCATGGATGCCTGGCAAGCGGATACGGATTTGCCCAACCCGCGGGCAAGCTTCGCATCCTCCGGATTGCTCAGCACCCAGATCCGGTTCGGCGCGCCGTTCGAACTGTTTTTGTCGGCGGACCTGGACACGGTAGAACGTCTGCTTCACGCGGGCAAAACGCGCGATACCGGAGTCGGTATTGCCCGGGGTGATCTTTCACTGGTCGCACGCAAGCCGGACAAACCAGACAATACTGTCACCTGGCAGACGTTGAATGATGCCATGGAACAATCAGCCAGTCTGAAACTGGCCATGCCCAACCCTCGTCATGCACCGTATGGTCAGGCGGCACGGCAGGCGTTGATCTCAATCAGTCTGTGGCCGTTGCCCCCAGGCAGATTATTGTCTGCTGAAAATGCCGCGCAATCATTGCAGTATGCCCTCAGTGGTGCAGCAACTTTTGCTATCGTGCCCACCACACTAGTGACGCCTTCACCAGCAGACCTGCACGTGGAACCTGTGCCTGCGACGCACTATGAATCGATCGATCACAGAGCTGTGCTGATGTTAACGGCCAGCCAACCTGCTGAAGTCTTCATGACCTGGCTACAGACTCCACCTGCGCAGGATGTACTACAGCAATTCGGCCTCTCACCAGGGCTTGCGCGATGACACCGTTTGTCGTCTCATTCAAGCTTGCGCTGTGGACCATGCTGATCCTGCTACCGGTCGGCTTGTTTATCGGACGCTGGCTTGCCTTTGCACAGTTCCGATTCAAACCGTGGATAGAATCCATTCTACTGTTGCCGCTGGTGCTCCCCCCGACGGTCATTGGCTACTATCTGCTGGTTTCGTTCAGTCCGGATTCCTTGAGTGGGTCTCTGGCTGCGCAGTTGTTTGGGCAGCCACTTGTTTTTACTTTCCCCGGACTGGTTGTTGCATCAGTGCTGGTAAACCTGCCCTTTGCAATCCAGCCGCTACAACTGGCATACGGCTCCATGCCCATGGATATACGCGAAGCAGCCTGGGTCAGTGGTTTGTCTACAGCACAAACCTGGTGGCATATAGAGCTACCACTGATCTGGCCGGGATTGTTAGCCAGTGCAACTCTGGTGTTCGCTCACACGCTGGGAGAGTTTGGTGTCGTACTACTGGTTGGTGGCAATATTGACGGTAGCACTCGCACTGTCTCCATCGCCATCTACGATCACGTACAGTCGTTCGATATGCAAAGCGCTGGTTGGTATAGTGCGGCGCTACTGGTATTCTCACTGCTGGCTTTGGCTCTGGTGCGCGCAACCAGCGGCAGCTCCAGTCTGACGAACACGAGTGCAGCGTCGCAATGAGCTTGTGCGCTGATGAGTGAGCCCGCGCAGACGTCCGAACAGTCGCTCAGCGTTGCATTGCAACAACACAAACCGTTTCCGCTGGATGTCACGTTCCGTTGTCATGCTGGAGAGATGCTTGCGTTGATCGGTCCGTCTGGCAGTGGCAAGAGTACCGTGTTGCGCAGCATAGCCGGTCTGCACACGGTAGAGCATGGCCTGGTGAGCTGCGCTGGCCAGACATGGCTAGATACGAAGAACCAGCGAGATCTTTCAGTACAGGCGCGCGATGTCGGGTTCGTTTTTCAACACTACGGCCTGTTTCCACACAAGGACGCTCTGGAGAACGTGGCACTGGCTGTGCCCAGTCATCATTCACGTCAACAGAGACGCAAGATAGCCATGTCGTGGTTGGAACGCACCAACATGACAGGGCTAGAGCTGCGCAAACCCCATGCCCTGTCTGGTGGTCAGAAACAACGCGTTGCGCTGGCAAGGGCGCTAGCCCGCGACCCCACGGTGCTGCTACTCGACGAACCTTTTTCTGCGGTGGACCAACAGACTCGCCGGCGACTGTACCGCGAATTGGCGCAACTGAGATCCGGGCTGAATATCCCCATGATTCTGGTCACTCACGATATCCACGAAGTACAGCAGCTTGCGGATAGCCTGTGCCTCATACACCGGGGAAAAAGCTTGCAACAGGGAGACGTACAAACGGTTTTCAATTCGCCCAAAAACAGAGAAGTCGCCAAATTACTCGGCCACCAGAATTTGTTACCTGCGCGCGTTGCGAAGCACGACGAACAATCAACGTGGTATCAGCTTGGTAGCTGTGAATTGGTCAGGGGGCCTTCGAACAGCTTGCCTACAGGCACGGCTGTCACACTACTCATTGCACCGTCAGCAATTACTCCACGACAGGAATACAGCAACGACGCCCGGTCGATCAACCGCCTGCAAGGTTGCATACGCGATGCTGTGGGTATGGGTGATGAATGGTCGCTACGCGTTCATCTGGACAACGTCGAAAAGTCGTTACGTTTTCGAGTACCAACACATGCAGTCGATGCAGCGATGATGATGTCTGGACAACGCGTCAGTCTGGAAATTCTGTCGTCAGGTATCCATGCCATCAGCGAAGACTCTCAGACATAGTTTTCTTGCGTATTTGATCTGGCTTGAGCCGTGGTCGCTTGAGCCTCACTAACAAATCCCATGTTGATCAGGGATTCAACTGATGCCTTTGAATGATTCACTGAAACCGCACCGCTTCTTTCAACGAGCGCCTTGGTTGTTGAAAGCGCCAGATTCAACAACTTGTCATTCGCGAGCCGTTTTTCTTCAGTTGATGGCTTCGCTGTTTTCGTAGCACCGCTCAAAGCACGTACGATAAGCACTTCAGCATTGACCATGAGTTTTTCGGGATGTCCTTTCCGGTGTGAAAGATCACAGCTACGAACAACAATCTCACCGCCGTGCTCCATCGTCTCCACTGCTTGCCTGATAAGATAAGCCAACGTAAGACTAAGCAAATAGCGGTCTGCTGTGACCCGCATTGGCAAGTGCTCCAGCTCGAGACGCAACGTAATAGTGGCGGGTATTTCAGAGGCCAGTTTTGTTGCACACTCTCTCAAAACTGCATTCAGATCTATTGCGTTGAGACCGGTATTACTGGCCTGACTGAATACCGAGAGCTGTTCAATACGCTCTATGGCTAAAGTCGCGGCATTGGAAATCTTCAATACAGGCTCACTTGCATCGCCCTTGTTTTGTATTGTCATGGCTGCCAGTTCGGCATTGCCGATAACAACCTGCATATCATTATTCAGGTCATGTTTGACAGCTGCCAGCATCGACATCATTGCCTCGATCTGTCGTTCGCTCGCAGCCGTGTTGCGGCTCACGCTACTGTTGTGCACATGCCGCACCGTCACTATCGCCAGCAGGAGCATCAGTGAAATCAGGGTAAAGATATGCGGTGGCAACGCAAACAGACCTATACCTGCCGGACCGGCCATAGAATCGGCAAGCGAACACACATCGATTACAAAGGAGATGAACAACGCAACGCTCAACCAGAATTGAATACGCTGGCTTGATAATCCTGCGTGATTTTGCGGCTTCAATACCCCGACCCCAATCAATCCGTAGGCTGCAACTTTACCACCAAATAACATCAGCATACCGATGCCCGAATCCAGAAAAGCCTGCCAAACGGTGAAAGGCTCTAGTTGTGCGATGAGAAGAATCAACTGGTGAAGTAGCGTTATCCCCACGCCGATCATGATCAGTAACGCGCCTGATTGAGCTCTAACCGTGAATGACACACACAAGCAGGTTACGACGACAGCCAGATGCCACCCTGTAGTTGATGCAACGTTCACCACACGCTAGACAAGTCTTGCCTAAACGAACCCAGGTCGACACTGCGAAGCACTTTGATGATTTTCAGGCTGTCGGACAGGCAGCCAGCGCAGACTCCCGACCTCCGTAGCGGGTGCAGTAATCGTTTAGAACGGCACCGCCCTCCTGCGTGATGCCAGTCGCCAAGGATTCTATAGCGCCAAGATCTGCTGCTGAGAGTCGCTGGTCTGACTGGTCAAGAACCAACGTTTCTGCAAATAACATTTCACCATTCCAGAGACTGATAATCTGGGTGTCAACGCGTACCTGATCATCCACGCTATAGCTGTTGATGAACAGTTGATATTCACCGGGACGACGTTCCCTTGCAGAAATATCGCCGATCTCGCGGACGACGCTCACAGTACCGGACTGCACCAGGTTGTATGTCAGCATCAGGGTAATCCTACGCTCTGTCTCCAAAGCGTTGTCAAAGCGTTTTACCACTATTACAGGACGCGCTGTTGCCTCGTTTACCGCGAACATTCGAGGTGTATCGGTGGCGTTGATACGCACGCCAGCCTGAACATCAGACTTGCTGGCAGCGATCTGCCATGCTGCGATAAGTAGCACCGCACCAGCAACCAGCACCCATCGACTGCTAAACACCGAATCAACAGTGCGTACGTTGGCCAGAATGCGTGGCGCGCGGCTACTCGCAGCAACTGTCGGCAACTTACCAGAGACCATCGATCTCATAGGTGATGATTTAGAATTTGCGGCCAGTGCTGAGCGCTCTATCTGCACCACATCAGCGTTGCTGTCTGATTCCCTGATAAGCTCGGCGGTACTTTTAGTATGTATCGCCCCCACCAACACTGGCTTCACGCCAAGTTCGTCTTTATCGCTAGTTCTGTTACTGACTTTAAAAAACGAAGGTACATACGTACCCACCTTAAGCTCGATAATCGCAAGGCTCTTACTGGTGTCTTCGTAAATTGCATCCAGAGTCTTGCGTAGCCGGAGCGCTAGCACTCGCACAGATGGATCGGTTTGCGCATCGAACGTGTCAGGCTTGCCCAGCGCATCAACGCCTACTGAAAAAGCTTTGATCCTATCGGCGTTGCCGTCCAGCGTCTCCTCCACAATATAGCGGAGAAAGGCTGACATCTGAGGAGCGCCTGAAAACCGGCGCTCGCTTAGCAATCGGGCGAGCTCCGCCCTGACTACCGAAGGGTCGGTTTCTACCGGGCTGGTGTTGCTGGAATGTCTGCTAATCATTACGAACGACTCTGCCGCTTATACGAATGAACTCAAGCATCGAACAGAACCTCGTTTCCTTCGGAGCAAACATCTGCGAGCAAGACCTTTTTGACGATATGAAAGATTTTGCATGACAAATGTAAGTAATTGACTGACAATTGATCGAGTTTTGTCTGAAATGTAACTGGAATTGTCATGACAGAGCAGAAATATCACGCCCTCTCGACGATCGCTATTCTCCGACAGGCTCCTAGCGACGGGCATCAACGGTTTTCTGATTTTGCCAACTGCAATTTATTGAGTCGCTAAGGCTGGATGACTTTACTTATCCCCGTTATCATCAATGTTTGCACCGGAATACCATCTATAGGAATGATGTGCCATCTACTGCAAGAGTGAATAACTCGGCTACCATATTGGTAGTTGATGATGACGCCCGAATCCGGGATCTTCTCTGCTCGTCTCTGAAAGGAGAAGGGTTTGTTGTGGTTGAAGCCGGCACCAGCGACGAAGTTTACGCACAACTCGACGAACATCCTGTAGACCTGATAACCATGGATGTTCTGCTGGACAAGGAAAACGGTCTGGATCTGGTCCGCGATATTCGCAAGCTCAGCGAAATACCCATTATCCTGGTGACAGGAAGAGTCGACTTGATAGACACGGTTCTGGGCCTTGAGCTAGGCGCTGACGACTACATTACCAAACCTTTCCTGATACGAGAGCTGATTGCCCGCACCCGATCAGTACTTCGCCGGTCCAGAATGTCGCTAACAGCCAGAAGCATGGATAAACTGCCTGCTATCAAGGTTGATAGTGAAACACTGATCGAATTTTTCCGTTTTGGAGATTTGACGCTAATTCCAGCATCACGTGAGCTTCGCGATGCCGACAACGAACTGATCAACCTGACTACCAGTGAGTACGATCTACTGGAAATATTTGTCACCAGCCCGCGACGGGTCCTGTCACGAGAGCATCTGATGGAGAGGCTGACCGGGCGGAACTCTCAGTCAAGTGATCGCCTGATCGATAATCATGTTGCGCAGTTGCGCAAGAAAATCGAAATTGAAGAGGGTGTTGAGTGGATCAAGACAGTACGCGGGGCCGGGTACATGTTTACCGGTAAAGTTACTCGAGATAGTCAACCCTACAACTGAAACTGTGCATCGTTCTGTTGCTTCACGCAACGAATCTCACTGAACGGTGAGGCCTTTTACCGAGCGTGTCCTAGTCGCGCGCACCAAAGACGCATTGTCAATCGCCCTACCATTGTGAAGATCGCTCCCCGGCTAGATTAAAGGACTGCCGCTGCAGCAGCCCTCTTCTCACAAACTCAGCACTCTACGAAAGAGCATGAGTTCGTTTCTTATCGCTCTGGAATCAAAGCCCGCTGAGAATACCGTTGACGCTCTCTTTTGCATCACCAAACAACATGCGCGTATTCTCCCTGAAGAACAAGGGATTCTCGACACCCGCATAGCCAGTGGCCATGGAACGCTTGGAGACAATAACCTGCTTGGCTTTCCATACTTCCAGTACTGGCATGCCGGCGATAGGGCTGTTCGGATTTTCCAGCGCTGACGGATTGACGATATCATTTGCACCAATGACGATAACCACATCAGTGTCGGACAAGTCGTCGTTTATTTCATCCATTTCCAGAACAAGATCGTACGGGACGTTTGCCTCAGCCAGTAACACGTTCATGTGACCGGGCATACGGCCCGCGACAGGATGAATCGCAAAGCGGATATTGATACCGGCAGCTTTCAATTTCTGGGTGAGTTCGGACACTGGATGCTGAGCGTGTGCCACGGCCATGCCGTAGCCAGGTACGATAACGACAGAATCGGCATCCTTGCACAACTGAGCAACCTCATCGGCAGAAATGGGTATGGCTTCGCCCTGCTCTTCTTCGCCCTCTGCGGCGGTACCTTTGGGTGCATCACCCCAGCCTCCCATGATGACGCTGAAGAATTTTCGATTCATCGCCCGGCACATGATGTAGCTGAGTATCGCACCACTGGAACCCACCAGCGCGCCAACAACGATCAGCAGATCGTTCGACAACATGAAACCTGCGGCCGCTGCAGCCCATCCCGAATAGCTGTTCAACATGGAGATAACAACTGGCATATCCGCACCACCGATAGCCATGACCATGTGTACGCCAAATGCAAAAGCCAGCAGCGTCATGATGATAAGGATGGCTGTACCTGCACCCTTGCCCGCTTGAACGTCAGCGGCAGCTGCCGAACCCACTTCGGGGGCTGTACCAATAAACATGAACATCAGTATCAGACACGCAACGCCAATACCGATATTGAGCATATGGCGACGAGGTAGCATGAGAGGCTTGCTACCCACCTTCCCGCTCAATTTACCAAACGCGATGACAGATCCGGTAAATGTCAGTGCGCCAATCAGGACACCGAGGTAGATCTCGACATCGTGAATGGTTCGCTCAGTGCCCACATAATGTGATTCGGGTGTCAGGTAAGTAGCAAAACCTACCAGCACCGCAGCAAGACCTACGAAACTGTGCAGTATGGCGACCAGTTCAGGCATCTGCGTCATCTCTACGCGTTTTGCCAGAAACGCACCGATGGCACCACCGATACCCACCATTAGCAGCAAGATGCCGTAATTTGAAACACCATCACCGATGACAGTGGCTAATACGGCTATCGCCATACCCGCAATACCCGCCTGATTGCCCTTGCGAGCAGTCTCCTGCTTGGACAGCCCGGCCAGACTCAGGATAAACAAGATGGCGGCTATGATATAGGCAGCCGTGACCATTCCCTGATTCATCTTCTTATTTCCTGAACATTTTCAGCATGCGCTGAGTAACCAAGAATCCACCGGCAATGTTGATGCTGGCAATGAGTGTTGCAACCGCTGCGAGAAAAACCACGATTCCCGACGACGATGAAATCTGAAGCAAGGCACCGACGACGATGATGCCGCTTATTGCGTTGGTGACACTCATCAATGGTGTATGCAACGCGGGCGATACGCTCCAGATAACCTGGTACCCGATAAAGCAGGCCAGTACAAACACCGTAAAGTGACTCATCCATTCAGCAGGTGCAACGCTACCTACCGCGAGCAACGCGACTATAGCCACGCCTGCACCAATGAGAGTTCCGCCAATACCGCCCGTCTTTACCGGTTCTGCTTCAACCGGCGCCGGCTTGGCAACAGGTTTGGGGGCAGCTGACAATTTAGGGGGTGGTGGTGGCCAGGTTATCTCGCCAGCATTAACCACTGTTGCGCCGCGGATAACTTCGTCTTCCATGTTGACGTTGATAACGCCATCTTTTTCAGGTGTTAAATCTGCTAGCAAGTGCCGGAGATTGGTGCTGTAAAGCTGACTGGATTGTGCAGACATGCGACTGGGTAGATCGGTGTAGCCGATTAGCGTAACGTCGCCGTGTTTGATGACCTCATTGGCACGAGTGAGTTTGCAGTTGCCCCCACGTTCTGCAGCCAGATCGACAATGACACTGCCAGGTTTCATCGACTCAACCATGTCTGTGGTGATCAGCTCTGGCGCAGGTTTGCCCGGAATCAGCGCGGTGGTGATAATAATATCCACCTCTTTCGCCTGCTCCCGGAACAGCGCCATTTCGGCATCAATGAATTCCTTGCTCATCGTTTTCGCATAACCGCCTTCGCCAGCACCGTCTTCGTCATCCTTGAAGTCCAGCATGAGGAACTCGGCACCCATGCTCTCGACTTGCTCGGCGGCTTCAGGACGCGTATCAAAGGCGCGAACGATAGCGCCCATACCGCGCGCAGCACCTATGGCCGCAAGACCAGCAACACCTGCTCCGATTATAAGAACCTTGGCCGGTGGCACCTTGCCCGCGGCTGTAATCTGACCGGTAAAAAACCTGCCAAACTGATTGGCAGCTTCAACCACAGCACGATAGCCACCGATGTTCGCCATTGAACTCAAGGCATCCATCTTCTGTGCACGTGACAGGCGCGGAACAGAATCCATGGCCAGCACGGTGATGTTGCGCGCAGACAGGGCTTTCATCAGGTCTTCGTTTTGTGCGGGCCAGATGAACCCCAGCAATACCGTGCCCTCCTTGAGCATCGCCACTTCATTGCCTGCAGAGGCATCTTCCGCGGGAGCCCGCACCTTGAGAATGACATCGGCCTTTGCGTAGACTGAAGCTGCATCCGGCAACACCTCCACGCCGGCTTGCTCGTAGAGCTCATCAGCAATGTTGGCTGCGATACCCGCGCCACTCTGCACGCAAAGTGTATGACCCAGTTTGATCACGTGGCTCGCCGTTTCCGGTGTCATCGCCACGCGTTTTTCACCAGCGTATGTTTCTGTAGGAACTCCGATCAGCACGTAAGACTCCTTATAAGGTTATCCGCATTAGTGTATCTATCAGGTTCATACTCGGCAAGTCGCATTTAGCGTCCACGGGCCTAACAGGTGCTTGTGACACAACGATTAACCGGAATGAGCATGACGTTCAGCAGGCCGTAGTCTGACCTGCTGGTGTGGGGGCGTTCAAATCAGACAAAGGGAAATGTCACTTACCTAAGCTCGTCATTCCCGTACTTAG
>Ga0114956_1000348_pt1 | contig 32377 bp, 33 predicted proteins | sample MaitaG_FD_87304 | JGI IMG/M metagenome (GOLD analysis project Ga0114956, IMG submission 87304) | Marine algal microbial communities from Maine, USA - Maine_Asex2 metaG | ecosystem: Host-associated > Algae > Red algae > Unclassified | place: Maine, USA | collected 2015-01-05
ACACTGCTCCAGCAGCAGCTGTTGCCGCACCGGTACCAAGCTTTACTGGCTGACCGACGCAGCTAGCAACGTACATAACGTACGAAAAGCAGAAGCCGCCAACCCCCTGGGGTTGGCGGCTTCGGCCGTTTTACCGAGACTGGAAACCCGGCCGGTAGTTCACGACCGATCTGACCGGCTTCTTGAGTTCAGCGGCAAGATTACGGTCGAGAGCCCTAATAGAAACGTTGAGAACTAGCCGATTCTGCCTCGGCAACTAGCGAGGCCATGACCTCGGCGACCGGCCGAATTTCGGTGGCATAGCCAATTCCTTGACCGGCGCCCGAATGCAACAGTGGCGCTACTTCATGCTCGTCGATGGCACCCAACAAATCCCCAACCAGAACATCCTGATACGGCATCTTCAACGGGGCTGGTGCATCAGCGGCTTCCCACTCGTCGCTCCACGACGATCGAATCTGACGGAATGTCTTGCCGGACTCGCTGCGGGTGACCACGGTGTCAGCCGAGGATGCTGCCAGGAGCTTTTCGACCAAGGCAGGAGTCATGTGCGCCGTATGTTCGGTGGTGGTGAGCCAGATTGTGCCAGCCCAAACGGCTTGGGCGCCTAGGGCAAGCGACGCTGCCACGTGACGACCAGTGGCCACGCCACCCGCTGCCAACACCGGCAAGCCGCCACAGGCATCGACGATTTGAGGCACGAGTGTAAACGTGCCAATCGTGCCCGTATGAGCGCCAGCTTCGGCTCCCTGCGCAACGACCATGTCAACGCCTGATGCCAACGTTTTGCGCACATGTCGAGGACTGCCGATCAATGCCGCCGTGACCTTGCCAAGCGCCTTGGCCTGGTCCACAGCCGGCCGTGGAGCTCCGATTCCGCACGCAAACAGGTCAACGCTCGATGCCATAACCGCCTCGAGTTGTGCCTCTTCGATCTCTTTGGACCGAATAAACCGGGTACGCATGCCGGGGCCACTCGGCTCCGGGACGTCGTACTTATCTACAATTCCCTGCACGAATGAGCGGTGTGCATCGGGAATGTGGGCCTCGATGGCTTCTCGACTGTTGTGTTCCGGCATGCCGTCTGGCAGGACCAAGTCAACACCAAACGGCTTGTCACCGACGAGACGGCGGATTTCGGCCAATTCCTCGTCGATTTCGTGCGGAAAGCGACGGGTTGCCCCATAAACACCCAGACCGCCCGCATTGGTGATTGCGGCCACCGTCGCCACATCGTGGGCGAATCCAAAGATCGGGTGTTCTATGCCGAATTGTCGACACAGATCAGTTGTGAGAATTCCCATGGTGCAGTGAGCTCCAAAGCAGTTGCGGTGACTCTAGAACGGCCCTGAGTGCCGCCCAAGAGGCACAGATCTTGATTATTGGTTAAATCCGAGCAGTCGGCCGCCGCCAATGCCGGTGTGTACGCCCGCCCGCAGCGCTATTTGGCCGTTTACAACGACCAAATCGATGCCTTCGGACTCTTGTTTCGGGTCATCGTAGGTGGCCAAATCGCGCACGGTTTCGGGGTCAAATAGCACAAGGTCAGCGAATTGGCCCTCGGCCACCCGACCCCGATCGACGAACCCGAAGCGGTCACAGGACAGACTCGTCATGCGCCGAACCGCCTCGGGCAACGAAATCACGCCTTCGTCGCGCACGTAGTGCCCAAGCACCTTGGGGAAGGTCCCAAAGAGCCGGGGATGGGGCTGGCCCCGAAGGTCAGGCAGGCCGTCGGACCCAATCATCATGAGCGGATGTCGCAAATTCTCTTGGATGTCGGCGTCGTCGATGACGAACTGAATGCATAGTGTGCGATCACCCCCAGGGGCAACGATCACATCGTGAATGAGTTGGGTTACCGGCACGCCAAGGTCGGCAGCGACATCGACCGCCATGCGGCCCTCGTACTCTCGGAAGGCGGGACAGGTGGCGAAGCGAATGACTTCGGCGAGAGCGAGGTCAACGTTGTTCACGTCGAAATATTGGGCCATTGGTCCGCTGCCAGCGGTGTAGGGATACACATCGAGTGTTACATCAGCACCCGCCGCGTTTGCGGCGTCGACCTTGGCGAGTGATTGGCCGATCTTGCCCCAATTCCTCTTGCCAGCAGATTTGTGATGGGAGATCTGCACGGGTAATTGGGCCGATTTGCCGATCAAGATTGCTTCGTCGACGGCCTCGAGCAACCGATCAGCCTCGTTGCGCATATGGGTGGCATAAATACCCCCAGCGTTGGCTGACTCTTGGGCCAGAGTGATGATCTCATCGGTCTTGGAATACCGGCCCGGCTGATAGATCAGGCCCGTTGAGAAGCCACACGCACCTTGTTCCATGGCGGACCGGACATGGCCGCGCATCAGCTCAAGTTCAGACGGCGAAGGGGAGCGTTTTTCGTTGCCCATGACCAACGAACGACTGGTGTTGTGCCCCACGAGCGCCATGGCGTTGACAGCCGGGTTAGCTTGGTCGACCGCGGCACGGAAACCCTGCAGGTCATGCCACGTGGGCGTTACCCCGATGAGTCCGCTGGGCTCGTTTTCACCGGGCTCGGCGGGCGCTGCGCTGAAACCGCAGTTGCCAATGACCAGGCTGGTACAGCCTTGGCTGACCTTAAATTCCATGCCGGGATGACGCAACAGCGCGCCATCGTCGTGAGTATGGACATCGACGAATCCGGGGGCGAGGACCTTGCCCCGAGCATCGATCTCGGTCGGGGCCGATCCAGAAACTACGCCAACGGCGGTAATCCGGTCGCCGGTCACGGCAACGTCGGCGGCAGTAGCCGGCTTGCCGCTTCCATCGAGAACGGCTGCGTTGCGAATGATCAAGTCGGCCATGCGTCACCCTAGGACAAGCAGCGTTTCCGATCGAATTGTCACGCCTCGCGGGCTGCAACAATTCGGTGGGAGAGTCTGATGATCAGCAGGCAGTGTGCGAGCATGATGCATGAGCGTTGAGCCGGGACAGACATGGGACATCGTGGTCGTCGGGGCGGGTGCGGCCGGTGCGGTCGTTGCCGCCCGTGCCAGCGAGGATCCTGCTCGGTCGGTGCTGTTGCTTGATGCGGGTCCGGACTATCCGGTCGCGCAGGAGTTGCCCAGCGACCTGCGCAACGGTCACGACAACTCCTACACCGCTCATGACTGGGGCTTGAGCTACTCGCCGCTCACGGGCCGGTCGGACCGCTTCCCCCGGGGCCGGGTCACCGGTGGATCCTCGGCAGTGAACACCACGATTGCGCTGCGAGGTATCCCGGCCGACTTCGACGAGTGGGCCGAACTCGGTAATCCTGCCTGGTCTTGGGAGCAGGTCTTGCCCGCCTTCAACCGCCTCGAACGAGACCTCGACCATGGAAGCGAGCCTTACCACGGTGACGCCGGGCCGATCTCGATCCGTCGTTGGACCGCCGAAGAACTCGTACCGACCCAGGCAGCATTCATCGAAGCAGCCAAGAGTCACGGCTTCCCGAGCTGCGACGATGTCAATGCGCCCGATGCGGTTGGTGTTGGCGCAATGGCCATGAATAAACTCGGCCGGTTGCGCATATCGACTGCTATTGGCTATCTGTCTGCCGCTCGGTTTCGGGCGAATCTCACGATCCAATCAGACACGATGGTGAACCGCGTAACCATCGAGAACGGGAAGGCAGCGGGTGTTGAGACCACCGACGGCCAGCAGGTGAAAGCCCGGCTCGTGGTTGTATCGGCCGGAGCCATTCACACGCCCGGTGTACTCGTTCGATCGGGTATCGGAAGTGCCCAAGAGCTGGCTCGCCTTGGTTTGGCGACGACTGCGGTCCTAGAGGGCGTTGGCAACAACCTGTCGGATCATCCGGCGCTTGCGGTGATGATGACGCCCAAGTATCCGGAGTTCTGTGCGCCCGAGCTACCGCTGGTCCAGACGATCTGCCGCTACACCACCCCTGGCAGTACGTCCGAGCTCGACGTGAACATCGAACTCATTACCCGGGCGATGGGCCGCGATCGTAAGCCGCTCTTCATGCTCGCTCCTAGCCTTGAGCAGGTCGATGGCCGGGGTGAAGTGCGACAAACCTCGCTCGACGCAGAATCAATGCCCGCAATCGACGCCCACTTCGGCGAGAATGAGCGTGATGTTGCGCGGCATGTACACGCACTCAAGGATGCGCTCTCGCTCACTCAGGTCGCACCGCTGAGCGACTTCATCGACCAGGTCATCTTCCCTGATGCTGGCCGTGCGACTGATGCCGATCTAACGCACCTTGCGCGCCGGGTTTCGACATCGGGCTATCACCCGTGTGGCACCGCCAAAATGGGCCCCGCCAGCGACCCGAGCGCCGTTGTTGATCAGTTCGGGCGATGCCACGGTGTTGACCAGCTTGTGGTGGCTGACGCGTCGATCATGCCAACCGTGCCACGCGCAAACATCAATCTGAGCACGATCATGATTGGGGAGAAGATCGGCGAGTGGCTTCGCACCGAACCCGGCCAATACGGCCTCTAGCGCCACCAGCCAAGGTGAGCACCCCTGGGGTGCTCACCTTGGCGCTGATCTGCGTGCGTTAGACGCGTTCGATAATGATGGCGGGTGCCATGCCGCCGCCAGCGCACATGGTGATCAGGCCGAATTGGCCGTCGGTGCGCTCGAGTTCGTCGAGTGCGGTGCCGATCAAGATTGCGCCCGTAGCCCCGATCGGGTGTCCGAGCGCCATGGCGCCGCCGTTTACGTTGACCTTGTCGCGGTCCAGGTCGAGATCGCGTTGGAACTTTTCGGAGACTACGGCGAAGGCTTCGTTTATCTCGAAGATGTCGATGTCATCGATCGTGAGGCCGGCACGCTCAAGAACCTTGCGGGCTGCCGGAACCGGAGCATTGAGCATGAGTGTTGGCGAGTCGCCCATGTTTGCCGTGGCCACAATGCGAGCCCTGGGCTTGAGGCCGTGGGCCTTGGCGTAGTCGGCGCTCGCCATCAGAATTGCTGCTGCGCCGTCGACGACTCCTGAGCTGTTGCCGGCGTGATGCACGTGTTCGATCTCGAGATCGGGGTACTTCATTGCCACGAGCTCGCGGAACGTTGGATTGTCTTCGTGGCGGTAGTCGGCGATTGCGGGGAAGCTCGGCTTGAGCTGAGCGAGTGACTCGGCGGTGGTTCCGGGGCGAGGGAATTCTTCGCGATCGAGCGCAACTGAGCCGTCCATGTTGTGGACCGGAATCAGGCTCTTATCGAAGCGGCCTTCTTCGATTGCCCGAGCGGCACGACGCTGTGACTCAGCAGCATGGGCATCGAGCGCTGTGCGAGGAATGCCCTCGAGCGTCGCGATGGCGTCAGCGCAGACACCCTGATGAGGCTGCGGATGCATTTCGCGCAGGTGCAGGTTGTTGGCGCCCATGGGCATAAGGCCCTTCTTGGGTAGCGACATCATCTCGGTGCCGCCGCCGATCGACAGGTCTTCCATGCCAGCCATGATCCCGTGACCAGCCAAGGTGGTGGCGGTGATGCCCGAGCCGCAGAAGCGATCCAACGTGACGCCGCTTGCCTTCACGTCGTAGCCGGCATCGAGCGCCGACATGCGGCCGATGTCGCCGGATTGTTCGCTAACTTGAGAGCTGGTGCCCCACACGATGTCGTCGACGTCGGAAGTGTCGAAGCCGTTCCGCTCCTGTAATGCCTTGAGCACCGTTGAACCTAGGTGTTGCGGGTGCAGGTGCGACAAGCCGCCCTTGCCTTGTTTGCCGATGCCGCGTGGGGTGCGGCACGCGTCGATGATGAATGCGTCAGCCATGAGATTCCTTCAGCAGTGGTGGTTGTGCAACTTTAACCGGCGGTGTCGAGAGCCTCTAAAAACCGCTGAGCTCAGAGCAGAGATTCGATGACGCGTGCTACTCCGAAGTCCACGTTGGTCGTCGTGACTTGGTCAGCGATTGCGAGCGCATCTGGCGTGGCGTTGGCCATAGCCACGCCGTGTCCTGCCCACTGAAGCATCGACAGGTCGTTGTTGTTGTCGCCAAACGCAATGACTTCGTCGGAGCGAATTCTGAGCTGTTCGCACAACCGTCCGAGCGCCAGACCCTTGTCGGCGCCAGCGGGTGTGAACTCCACGAAGGCTCCGCCCGACGTGCTCACATGGGTGCCTGGCGGGACGAGGGGAGTGGCAGTCGCCACGATGTCCTGATTTGTCATCGTGGGGTGAGTGGCGAAAATTTTGCCGACATCGTCGGGTGCCCAGATGGCGGAGTCAGCCCGCTTGCCGCCATCGAACGCTTCGGGTAGCGCCGCGTAAAAGGCCTGGTCATAGGTGAACCCATCGCCATGCTCCAGACCGAAACCGATGCCGGGAAGGTGCTCTGGAATGGTGGTCACGATCGACGCCAACTCCTTGGCGCTGAAGATGAGTCGCTCCTCCAATGCCTTCGTTGTCATATTGAGTCGGTGGCCGCCGTTGGACCCAATAAACCAGTGCACGCTTGCACCCGTCGAAACAACACGGTTGGCACCACCGAAATAGCTTCGTCCTGTCACCGCTGCGAACGTGATGCCGGCGTCGACGGCGGAGTTAATGGCCCGGACGGTTCGCGGTGCTGGCACCTTGTTAGCTCCAAACAGCGTGCCGTCGAGATCCGACGCGATCAGTCGCAGTGCCACCGTAAGTGTCTACCAGGATGTCCGTGCGGTCCCCAGGTGCGGCTGTCGGGCAACTTTGAAACCCGTGGATTGGGCAAGTTGAGCCCGAACGTGATTGCCAATGGCCTCACCGCGCTCACAGGCCGCACACTCGGGGCGCTCGCTGAACCCCAACGGTTGGCTGATCAGTCCAGCCCGGGCGCGCCTGTGGCCCGTGTTTGTTTTTCTTGCAGCTGATCGATCCAGCTGGGGCCTCGAGCTGGCTCGGTTGCGCCTCGGCGCTCGTTTCGCCGAATGACGAGCCAGGGGAGAACAATTGCCATGGGCAGCACGATCAGGTGAGTGATCGTCCAGGCCCGGGCAGGGCCCATTGTCAGGTCCAGCGTGTCGGTGATCATCAGGTCGACCTCGTTCCCAAAGAACTGGGCATAGCCGGCAGTGGTCGTGTCGGTCACTGCACCGCGAATGGTTGCATTGAAGCGAATGGTGCCACCCGAGAACAGCCCAAGAATCACGAGACCGAGTGCGGAGGTAGCAGTCCACGAGATCTGTTGCAGCACCCGATAACTCACCCAGATTGCAATGAACAACGTCAACATCGCCGCAAGGTCAGCCAGTGATCCGTGGATGTCAGACATGCCTTCGGAGGGGGAAGGGTCAGGTCGATCAAGTGCCCCGACCGTGTAGTCGTCCCAACTGGCAGCCGGCTCGTGGCGCATGAATAACCAGATTCCACTCAAGCTCAGCCCGGCGACAAGAGTCGCGCCCAAGCCCGAACACAAGCGCAAGATGGTTCGGTCGGTGCGGGACAGATTGGCAATTCGGGACCGCGTCATTCGATGTTCGACTGCCTCGCTCCGGTGCCCATGTTGCGACCTTAGGTGAAGAAGTAATTGTCGGGACATGTCACTATGAGTTCATGCTTGAACTCGTTGGTTGGGGAAGTAACGCAGATTCGGTCACCGAGGCTGCGGACCGTTTGGGCGGCATTGCCTATCGCAACCATCCGACCGAACGGGAGTCGCGGCCCTATTCAGCGATGATCCGGGTGGCGACCGACAACATCGAAGCCGTGCGAGCGGTGAGCGACGTTGGCCTCTACATCTGCTTCAGTCGGGTAATCAAGGCACCGACTAACGACGCCACCAGTGAGCGTTCGATCGCCGCGTTCGGTCTGGTCCGCAATGATCAAATGACACACCGTGAGTGCGACGACTACTGGCGCGATAGCCACGGCCCGCTGGCCCTACAGATGCATCTTGCAATGTGTGACTACACCCAACTCGCAGTGATCGAGACGCTTCACGGCCAACCGCTCGATGGGATCGCAATGTGTGCGTTCAGCACTCGCCAAGACCTGAGCACAAAGTTCTTCAACGACGACGACGCCAAAGCAGCGATCGTCGCCGACGTGGTCAAGTTCTCCAACGCTGGTGCCTCGCCGCCGCGCGTTGTGTTGCAACAGGCTGGCTGAACCTTGCCCCGGGCACATGCCTTGTCATTAACGTCGCGGTGAATGACATGCCGATCGGGCCCGGCCCGGCCCGCTCCATCCTGATACAGGGTGTAGATTAGAGGCTCTAAACACGGCTTGCTATTGGTCCCAGTTTCCCTCGGGTTCACCGGTGAGTGCCGACAGGGGACACGTGAAACACAAGACGAAACAACACCTGCCCAAGGCTCGCCTGACCACACCGCTCGTGCGGGTCGACGGTGAATTGGTGCCAGCAACCTGGCACGAAGCACTCGATCGCGTCGCCGCCGGGTTCAGCAAAGCCAAAGAAGAGGGCGCTGGCGGCGTGCATAGCTTTGGCATGTTCAGCTGCTCCAAGTCAACGAACGAAATGAACTACGTCGCCCAGAAATTCTCTCGGGTCGTCATGGGGTCAAACGACATCGACTCCTGTAATCGAACTTGACACGCTCCATCGGTGGTCGGTCTGGCCACAGTGTTAGGTGCAGGCGGCGGAACGTCGTCTTATGCCGAGGTCGAAGAAACCGATGTCATCTTGTTGTGGGGCTCGAACGCCCGCGAAGCACATCCGATCTACTTCCATCATCTTCTTAAGGGTCTCGACAACGGCGCAGCAATGTACGCAGTAGATCCTCGACGCACATCGTCGGCCAAGTTCGCCGATGTCTGGCTCGGCATCGAAGTTGGAAGCGATGTTGCGCTCGCCAATACCGTGGCCCGCGAAATCATCGCGGCGGACCTGCATAACAAAGACTTCGTCGCCCACTCGACCCAAGGCTTCGAAGAACTCAAGACTGCGGTCGAGCCGTACACCCTGGCACGGGGCAGTGAGCTGACTGGCGTGCCAGCCGAGGCCATCCAAGAGATGGCGCATGCCTACGCCAAAGCCGAAACCGCCCAGATCTTGTGGACGCTCGGCATCACCGAACACCACAATGCGGTCGACAACGTGCTTGCGTTGTGCAACCTCGCCTTGCTGACCGGCCATGTCGGTAAATGGGGCAGCGGCCTGGTGCCATTGCGGGGCCAGAACAATGTGCAAGGCGGCGGCGACATGGGCTCGCTGCCCGACAAGCTGCCTGGCTTTCAGAACGTGAACGACCCCGTTGCTCGCGGCAAGTTCGAGGCCACCTACGGCGTGGAGTTGAACCCGAATCCCGGCATCCACCTCACACTCATGTTCGAAGCAATGGAACGGGGCGAGATGAAAGCCGTGTACGTGATCGGTGAAAATCCTGCCGACTCCGAGGCCGACATCAATCATGCCCGCAAGATGCTCGAAGGCCTGGACATGCTGGTTGTGCAGGACATCTTCCTGACCCGCACCGCCGAGATGGCCGACGTGGTCTTGCCTGCATCAATCGCCTGGGCAGAATCCAACGGCACCGTGACCTCCTCGGAGCGGCGCGTGCAACGCGTGCGTGCCGCGGTCACCCCGCCCGGCGAAGCTCGCGATGATATTCAGATCCTGTTCGATATCGCTGCTCGCATGGGCCACGACTGGGGCACACCGGATCATGAACAGCTGTGGGACGAACTGCGTTCACTGTCGCCCATGCACGCCGGCATGAGCTGGGAACGACTCGAAGCCGAAGGTGGCCTGCAATGGCCGTGCCCTGACCTCGATCATCCTGGGTCGCCATTCCTGCACAGTTGGCTCTGGGAAGACAACCTTGCCGGTCGCGAACCAGCCCCATTCAGCGCAGTCGTACACCAAGGCCCCAAAGAGGCGCTGAGCGAACAGTTCCCGTTGCGACTCACCACCGGGCGAGCACTCGATTCGTACAACACTGGTGTGCAGTCCGGCGGCTTCAACTCGCCGATCCGTTACGGCGATGCGCTCGACATGAACCCTGCCGATGCCAACGCAATGGGTATCGAAGACGGCGAAAAAGTCAAAGTCTCCTCGGCCCGAGGCTCCGTAGAAATGGCCGTGCGCTACCAGGTCGATATCCCCGAAGGCCTCACCTTCACCACGTTCCACTTCCCGGACCTCGTCGACGTAAACGTGATGACGAGCGACGCCTGGGACAAGCGCTCTGGCACCGCCGAATTCAAAGCAGCAAGTATTCGCGTCGACAAGCTGGAAGCCCGTGTTTAACCGCTCCGCTCGGGCAGTAACTCCGAGAGTTGCCGCGCTCCGACCCTTGCTCCTGCCTCTTGTCTTGGTGAGGTTTCCTTCTAATGGCTGATCTTAAGTTCACGGATGACGTCGCTACTGCGGGTGAGATTGCTGCAGTAGATGCGGTGCTTGGCGATGAGCGGGCGTTGGTTTATGAGAGTCCTCGGCTGGTCCGAGGCGGCACGGCTCGGCGCCATCGGCTGCGGCACATGCTGCTGCCAGCGCTCCATGCCTTGCAGAACGAATCTGGATGGATCAGCCCTGGTGGACTGAACTATGTCTGCCAAGAACTGCAGGTCCCACCCGCCGAGGCATTTGGTGTGGCGAGCTTTTACGAACTCTTCCGAGTCGACGAAGCTCCGGATCACGATGGTCCCGTGACCCACATCTGTGTCGACGGCCCTTGCCGTGCAGGTTCCGTCGAAGCGATCAATGCGGTCAAGGCCGGTGGCGGTCACGTGCATGAGAGCCCATGTCTGGGGCAGTGTGAGCGCCCACCAGCGGTGTTCATTCAAGGGCGCCGCGGGCCCGACGTGGTCGAAGCCGACGCTCAAGGATATGTGCGCCCCCAGGCCAGTGCCGACGGGTTGCGACTGTTGCATCGCCTTGGCGTGGTGGACCCCAACAGTCTGGATTCCTACCGCGAGCAAGGCGGCTACGCGGCGCTCACCAAGGCGATTGAGATGGGTGCCGACGACGTGCTCGCTGCCTTGAGTGATTCTGGTCTTTCTGGTCGTGGTGGTGCCGCGTTCCCAACTGGTTTCAAATGGAGCGCAGTCCGCGACGCCAAAGGTGCACTCAAGCACATCGTTGCTAACTGCGACGAGTCCGAGCCCGGCACGTTCAAGGATCGAACGATCATGGAGAACGATCCGTTCTCACTGATCGAGTCCATGACGATTGCCGCCGTCGCAACCGGTGCAACCAAGGGTTGGATCTACGTCCGCGGCGAGTATCCGTTGGCTACCGCCAGAGTCGAGAACGCGATCAATCAGTCTCGCGCTGCTGGCCTGCTCGGCGACAATGTCGCCAGCTCAGGCTACGCGTTCGATATCGAAGTGCGCCGCGGCGCTGGCGCATACATCTGCGGCGAAGAAACGGCGCTGTTCAACAGCATCGAAGGATTCCGCGGCGAGCCTCGTAACAAGCCACCGTTCCCTACGACGCACGGGCTTTTCAATCAGCCGACCGCGATCAACAATCCCGAGACGCTGCTCAACGTGTTGCCCATCGTTCTCGACGGTGCCGACGCTTATCGCTCGACCGGCACCGAAGGTTCGCCGGGCACTCGCCTCTTCTGCTTGTCTGGTGCAATCGCCAATCCGGGGACCTACGAGTTGCCCTTTGGCACGACCCTGGGCGAGCTGCTCGAAGTTGCGGGAGGGGTGCAAGGAGACCTGCAAGCTGTGCTGCTCGGCGGCGCTGCGGGTTCCTTCGTCACGCCCGACTCGCTCGACCTACCCCTCACGCTCGAGGACACTCGGGCCGCGGGAACGACACTCGGGTCCGGTGTGGTCATGGTGTTCAACACCACGACCGACCTGACCGATATGTGCACCCGCATAGCCGAATTCTTCAAGAATGAATCGTGCGGTCAGTGCGTGCCCTGTCGGGTTGGTGCAGTGCGGCAGCACGAGATGATGGTCGAACTTCGCTCCAAGAACGGCATCGGTCTTGCCCCCGAGAAACGACAGCTACACGACGACATGGCCCGCGCCATGGCCGACGCATCAATCTGTGGCCTCGGCCATACGGCAGCTTCGGCCGTCGCTTCCGCTCTTGCCCTCGGCCTCATAGGAGAGTCATCATGACCGTCACTGATTCCGAAGTTGGTGTGAGTATCCGCACCGTAACCATCAGCATCGATGGTGTCGACATCAAGGTGCCCGAAGGCGGCACGGTGCTCGACGGTTGCAAGTCAGCCGGCATAGACACCCCAACCATCTGCTACTCCGACAACCTGACACCGGTAAACGTATGTCGCGTATGCGTCGTTGAACTCGAAGGCAGCCGCACGCTGATTCCGTCGTGTTCGCGCCCGGCCGAAGAAGGCATGGTTGTCCACACCGGCTCGGATCGAGTGCGCCACAGCCGCAAGATGGTGCTCGAGTTCCTAGGGTCCGGTGTCGATCTCAGCCAGGCAGATGACATCAACACCTGGAGCGAGCACTACGGCGCCGACGCAAGCCGTTATGGCGAGGCAGCCGAGAAGATCGACGAACAGGTCAAGGTCCAAGACGATCTGTACATCCGTGACTATGACAAGTGCGTGCTTTGTTACAAGTGTGTCGAAGCATGCGGCGACGACGCTCAACACACCTTTGCGATAGCGATCTCAGGTCGCGGATTTGGCGCCAGGATCAGTACCGAGTTCGACATCGCCTTGCCTGATTCAGCATGCGTGTATTGCGGCAACTGTGTCGATGTCTGCCCAACGAACGCGCTCCAGTTCAAGACAGAGTGGGACCTGCGCGAAGCCGCCCAGTGGAAGCCCGAAGAGCAGACGGTAACCACCACGATCTGCTCCTATTGCGGCGTCGGCTGCAACCTAGAGATGCACGTGCAAGACAACACGATCGTCAAGGTCACCTCTCCGCATGATCACAGCGTGACCAACGGCAACCTTTGTATCAAGGGCCGCTTCGGCTGGCAATACGTACAACCAACCATCACCACCAAATAAACGAACGCTTCCATTCAGGTCAGCTGTAGCTCAGGGCCCGGTGGGGCTTCGGGATCTACAATCGATACGTCGGCGCCCGTCCGGGTGCGGAGGGCTTCCACGAGGTCGGTGACTGAGCGGGCGCCAATATCGATGGGTGCTCCGAGCACGATCGAGGTTGCGCCGGTTGACTTGGCGAGCGCTTCGACCTCGTCGTCGACCTCGCCAGTGCGCACGATGACGCGCGTAGAGGTGACCTGGCGAGAGCTTGCCTGAGCGACGGTTCGCATGTGGGCGTTCAGTAGCCATTCGAGCTCTTCGACCACGAGACCGATGAGACGTTTGTCCAGGTCGGCGAAGTGCGGCGGGTCCAAAATGGCCAGGTAGGTAAGACTTTGGCTGGCTTCGGCTGCCTGCTCGTAGGCCGCACGCAACGCGGCACCACGACCGGTTCCACCCCAACTCACGTAGACCAGCTCGCCCGCAGATTCAGTCATGAGTTATCCAGCTTGCCGGGAGGAGCAATGTTGGCTTCCCACCGTTCTTCGATCAGCTCGAGCGCTGCTACCCGGTTGTTGATCTCGACCGCCAGGTGATGGCCTACGTCGGTGCTCACGAATCCGCTGCGGACCATCTCGCCGATCGCTGACTGCTCGGCGACCAGCGCATCTCGGCGGGCTTGGAGCAGCATGGCTACCTCGAGTTCAGGGTGCGTGCCGAAGTGTTCGCTGAGCTCGGTGCGAGCAGCACTGACGTCCTGGTCGTAGGTCGCTTGCATGGCGTTGGACATCGACGCGAACAACACACCTTCGTCGCCCAGTCGCTTTATCTCCGCTGCGCCCGCCCGGCGCGAGTAAATACGGGCCTGAATCTCTTGCTGGTGTCGCTGGTTTGCTTCTTGGCCAGACAATCCGAGCTTGGCGATGAGACCGCTGATCGTGGTGCCCTGGACCAGCAGGGTGAACAGCACGACACCGAAGGTCATCACCAGCAAGGTGTCGACGACCTCGGGGGCGAAGTCGCTCTCTTCGAGCAGCAGTGCCAGTGCGAGCGAGATGGCGCCTCGCAGACCACCCCAGTACATCACGTGTTTGAAAGCCATCGGTACCCGGCGGCTGGGCTGCAACTTGCCGTGGATGGCACCGAAGCCGTACACAATGACGAATCGAGTGACCAGGATTGCGCCAATGGCGATCAACACGTTGAGCGCATTCTCGGCGATGTCGATCTCTCTCAGATTGATCTTGAGGCCGATCACCAGGAACACCAGAGAGTTCACCAAGAACGCGAGTACTTCCCAGAAGTATTCAAGGGTTATGCGAGTGGTCGGTGAGGTATTGCGCAGGCCATAGGTGCCGACCATCAGCCCGGCGGCAACCACGGCCAAGATGCCACTGAAGTGCAAGTCGTCGACGCCGATGATGAGCCCGAATTCCTCGGCGACCAAAAACGAGCCGTAGGCGAGCGCCAAGCTAGTGGTGGTCTCGATCAAGGCATCGTCAACCCGAGCCAATACCACTTGAGAGACGAAACCGCCGAGCACGACGCCGACAGCCAGGCCACCGCCGCCAACGATCAGGAAGTTGCTGATCGCATTGCCGATGCCAAAGCTCTCGCCAGGCGTCGCAGCATCGACGGCTAGCCCAAAGGCCACGAAGGCAACCGCGTCGTTGAACAGGCTCTCGCCTTCGACCAAGACCGACAGTCGCTTCGTGACACCGAGTGACTTGAAGAACGCAATAACGGCCACAGGGTCCGTTGCAGAGATCAATGCGCCAAAGGCCACCGCGGCGAGCCAAGGGACACCGACCAGTGCCCACACGATGTAGCCCACGGCAAAGGTGCCGAGCATGGTGCCGCCGAGCGCAAAGAACAGCACAGGGAAGAGGTCGGCTTTGAGCTTGGGCCACGGCAGATGCAGCGTTGCCTCGAACAACAGCGGCGGAATCAGCAAACCAAGAATGAGCTCGGGGGAGAAATCTAGGTCGACAAAGTTCGGGAAGAACGCAAACGCCAGCCCGACCAGCACCAACGCAACGGTGTACGGGACCTTGATGCGCTTGACGATGATCGCCATCGCTGCGGCCACCGCCAGAAGCACAACAACGCCGAGCTCTTGTTCGAGAAAGTTACTCCCGGCCTCGGCGGCAAGTATCGGCACCGGTTGATCATAGGCGCCTAACGTGAGTACCCCTGCGGTGCTCACGTTAGGCGTCAGTCGAGCGTGATGATGATGGCGGTGTCGCTATCGCCGCCCTTGCCGAGCATGCCTCGGACCTTGTTCATTGCAATGATGATGTTGACCATGAAGCCGTACTTCTTCTTGATGCCCACTCGAACTCGGTCAAAGTCGGCGCCAGTAGCAAGTCGGGCGGTGCCGGGAACTGCCTTGGTGTCGGGCGTGAGTTTGCCGCGCTGATCACAGGGCTGCACCATGATCTTGCTGTTGTTGCGAATGCGTTTGCACTTCCATGATTCGCCGTGAGTTGTGAACCCCATGGACCCGTCACCCAGGTCCACAATCCAAACCGGCAGCTCTTTCGGCTCGCCGTTCTTGCGGTACGTGGTGAGCGAAAGGTACTTCTCATCGGAGATTGCCATGGTCCATGCTCGCGGCCGGGTGGCGTTATTGCAACCCTTGGTCCGGGACTGACCAAGGGTTGGCCGCCAAGTAGTCATCGAGGTCCATTGATTCGTCGGTGCGGAAACCGCTGGGGAGCCAGACGTCGCCCGCCTGGGTGTGGAAGTAGATTTCCCAGTTGTAGATCGCCGTATAGGCGGCCGGATCTTGGCGCAGCGTTTCGGCGTAGGCCTGGACTGCGGTCACATAGAGATCGTGGTTGTTGTAGCCCCAAAGTGCACCGGGCATGTCGGCTGGGCCGCCTCGACGCACCAGGTAGCGGGCCGCGGCATTGATCGCGTCACGCGGGCTCTCGATGTCACCCTCGCCGATGCCGGACTCCGCCCATGTTGTGGGCAAGAACTGCATGGGTCCCTGGGCCCCGGCGCTACTCAGACCGCGGATTCGGCCCATACCGGTCTCGATCAGGTTGATCGCGGCCAGGTACTCCCACTCGATTCCGGTGCGCTCTTCGGCTTCCTTGTAATAGGTGAGTAGCGAGTCGGCAGGCTCCGGCTCAATAAGTTGCCACGCAGGGATGAAGTCGGCCGCGTCGTAGCCGCTACTGAGATCAATGAGGGCTCGTCGAGCGTCAAGATGTAACTGAGTTCTGTCATGGAACTCCACAGGTAGCGCCGCGAAAAAGTCTTCGTCCCACGTGGCCTGATAGCCGAGCTTGCGGATGGCGACTTGGTGTAGATGGCCCCACTCGGCGAGCGATTGTGCTGATGCATCGCTGTCTTGCAGGCCACGCTCGGCTGCTGTCACCTGCCCCGCTAGCGAGACTGGATCTTGGGCAACCCATGGCGCGGTCTTGCCATTCGGTGCGGTCGGCCGAGCAGGCGGCAGGGGAGTGGGGATCGGCGCAGTGGTCGGCACTTCGGTTGGGTCTGCCGCTGGCGAAGCCGGTGGTGCCGGCGACGGTTCTGGAACGGTTGCTGTTGGCGTCGCTTGAGCAATTGTTGTCGTTTCGGGTTCGGTGTCGACGGCGACTGGACCCGCTGAGTCACTTCCTACGCAGCCAGCAAGCAATGCTGCGATAACGATGGCCGCTAGCGGTGAACGAAAACATCGTTGGTGACCCATCAGGACCGATTCTATGCCGCTCGCACTACCGCCTCGGTCGCGGCTGCTCGGGGGCGCATTACCCTGCCGGACATGGTTGCTCTCTCCTCGGTTGTTGAGTTTGTCAAGAACGACCTGACGAAGATTGTTCGTTATGCGGCGGTATCAGTAGCGATCGTGCCCTGTGGTTTGCTCACGCTGTGGCTACTTCTCCGAGCCGATATGAAACCGGCAGTGGCCAACATTGTGTCGACCTCACTGTGGGCTATCCCGAACTATCTTTTGAACCGGTATTGGGTGTGGAACAAGCGTGGTGCCAACAGCGTGAGGCGGGAGATCGCTCCATTTTGGGCTATGGCGTTGCTCGGCGCGTTGCTCTCCACCCTGCTCGTTGCGGTCGCCGATCAGTTCACCGACAACAACCTGGTCTTCTTGGCCGCGAACTTCTTTGCATTCGGCGTGGTGTGGCTGCTCAAGTTCTTCGTGCTCGAGAAGTTCCTATTTGGGGCCGCCAAGAAGCAAAGCGGGGTGACCGTATGACAGCGATGCCGGCCAGTCAACGCGTGCTCGCCGACGAGGCTCGCGGCTTCATGCCGATCGACGAGGGTCTTGCGCTGCACACATCGGCGCTGCAAACCCCAACCAGTGGGCCTTGGCTTGAAATCGGCAGCTACTGCGGCAAGTCTGCGTTGTACCTTGGCTTCGCCGCTCAGGCTCAGGGCACTGTGCTGTTTGCACTTGACCACCATCGCGGTAGCGAGGAGAACCAGGCTGGTTGGGAACACCATGAGCCTGATCTGGTCGACCCGGCTGTGGGCAAGATGGACACCCTGCCTATCTTTCGACGAACCGTGCACGACGCCGGCCTCGAGGGCACGGTCATTGCGCTGGTCGGTGACTCGCCGACCGTGGCCAGCTACTGGACTACGCCGTTGTCGCTGCTGTTCATCGACGGCGGTCATGGTCATGACCCGGCGCATGCCGACTACGAAAACTGGGTGCCACATGTGGCAATCGGCGGCTTACTTCTGATCCACGACGTCTTCCCCAATCCGGCCGACGGTGGCCGACCGCCATTTGAGATCTGGACGCGAGCCATGGAGTCGGGCGCCTTCGAAGAGATCGGCCATACCGGTTCGCTACGCACCCTGCGCCGCATCGCCGCTGGGATCTAACGTGTCTGTTGTTGCTCGCTCCCATATTGAATGCGCGGCAGCACTCATTACCGATGGGGTTCGACGCACGCCCATGCTCGACGCTGGAAGCAGCTTCTTTGGCGTGGACGCCTCGGTGCATTGCAAGCTTGAGTTACTGCAGCACACTGGCTCGTTCAAACCTCGTGGGGCTCTGCATCGTGCTTTGACCTCCGATGTTCCTTCGAGCGGTCTGATCGCGGCGTCTGGCGGCAATCATGGCCTTGCCGTGGCATGGGTTGCACAACGCCTGGGTGTCCCGGGCGAGATCTTTGTGCCCGAGGTTTCACCTGCCGCCAAGATCGACAAAATCCGCAAGCTCGGAGCGACCGTGCGTATCGCCGGTGCGCTGTACGACGATGCGCTTGCGGCGTGTCGCATTCGGCAAGCCGAAACTGGTGCGCTCGATATTCATGCCTATGACCATGACGACACGATTGCTGGTGCGGGCACGATCGGCCGAGAGATCGAACACGACCTTGGCGCGGTGGATACGGTGCTTGTTTCTTTGGGCGGGGGAGGACTGTCCGCTGGGATTGCCGCATGGTTCACGGGCACTGCCACAAAAATCGTCGTGGTTGAACCCGAGAGGTCGCGTTGTTTTTCGGCCGCAATCGCTGCGGGCGAGCCGGTAGACGTAACCGTTGCTGGCGTGGCTGCAGACTCTTTGGGGGCTCGTCGTATCGGCGCCGTCAACTGGCAGGCTCTGGTCGCGGCAGACGCGTCGTCGGTCACTGTGACCGACGATGCGATTCGAAATGCGCAACGGCGGTTCTGGGCCGAACTGCAGCTTGTTGTCGAACCCGGCGGAGCGGCCGCGGCATCAGCGCTCTGGTCCGGCGCTTATACGCCCGATCCTGGTGAGACGATTGCGGTCGTGGTCTGTGGTGCAAACTGCGACCCGGCTACCCTCATGGCATGAAGAAGCAGTCGCTCAAGGAGAGGACGCGCGAGCGCATGATCGATGGCGTGAACACCGCGACCGGGCGGGGGGATTGCGCCGAGGTTGCCGTGCTTCAGCAGCGGCAGTCGTGGGTCGTTGCTGCATGTGCCGGGCTCGTGTTTTTGGTGATGCTTTTCCTGAATACCCAACTCGAGTTGGGGTCGCTTATCAACGGAGCGATAGCGGGCATTGCGATAGCAGTACCGCTGACGCTGTTGACAACCAACTTCTGGCTTGGCTACTGCGACGGCACCGTCGTGCTAGTCAGCGTGTCCAAGTTCTCGTCTAAAGCTGTCGCCACAGTGGGCGAGTGGCCGTACCCAGTGCAGGCGTCGATCGGTCGGGGCTGGCTGATCAAGAAGGTCAAACTCTGCGGTTCTGACTATCTGTTGGCGAAACAATTCGAGGACCGCTTTCGAGCCATCACTGGGTCGGCCTAGCAGCGCAGGCTCTGGAGTCCTAAATTCGTCGGGGGTTGCGGTGCTGCGTCTACGATCGCCAGATGATCACCGAGACGCTGACCGTCCGCCGTGCCGATTTCGAAGAACGGACTGGCTGGCAGCTCAAACCCGAAGGTGCGTGCAAAGGCGACATTTGTGTGCCGCTGTCCTCGCAGCCCGAAGGCGACACGATCGCCCTTGATTCGATTGCTGAGCAGCTCAACCTGCCCCTTGTCCACGACGAAGCAAACGGTCTTTGGGCGCTTGGTCCGGAGTCGATTGGCTCGCGGGCACTCTCGACCGTGGAGGCGGCAAATCTGACCCTGCCGACACTCGATGGCGACACGTTCGAACTCAACTCACTTCGTGGCAAGAAGGTTGTGCTCGTGGCCTGGTCGCCTTATTGAGGTTGTTCAGCTGACCTGCCCGTGTGGCAGGCATTCCGCGAAGACGTCAAGGACCAGGGCGTCGAAGTTGTGACCGTTGGCATCGACACCGCTGGCCCCGAAGCATGCCGGGCCTTCATCGAAGCCGCGAACCCAACCCACCCGTCGCTAATCGACGAGCATCATCGCGTTGCCGAGCTGTTCGGTGTGGTGAACATCCCGAATGCGGTTTGGATCGACGAGCAAGGCATGGTCGTTCGCCCCGCTGAGACTGCGCCCGCGCCGCCATCGCTTGGAGTGGAACGCCCTGCCAGCGGTCGGGCTGTGGAAGATCCTCCGGAGCGGGTCGTTGAGATGATGACTCAAGCGTCGCAGATCCGCTCTGACGCAGAAAGTTACGAAGCTGCGCTCCGTGACTGGATCGAGCACGGCTCTGAAAGCGCGTATGCGCTCGATGCCGCCGAAGTGATCGAACGCTCGGGACCTCGCAACCAGGGCTCCGCACGTGGTCATGCTCACTTTGAGTTGGCGACTCACCTAGAACTTGCTGGCAATCATCAGGCTGCCATTGGTCACTTCCGCATGGCGCACGAGCTCGTGCCAGACAACTTTGCGTTCCGCCGTCAGGCGTGGTCGCTCGAACCGTCGGTCGACGGTCCACTCGCTCGGTTCTGGCAGGGACCACTCGAGGGCCAAGAGGCCGACTGGCCCTATGCGGGTGACTGGATCACCGATGTCAAAGAGATGGGCGCCACCAACTATTACCCGGAGTTCAAGGCGTAGTTGAATATCGATTGCCCAGCCAAGGCTGCGGCTACCCCGAGCCACGCTGCAGCGGGCGGTGACCGCTAGTCTTCGGAATCAGTATGGGTACCGAGGCCAGCATCACGATCGACGAGCACGGTTGGTTTACGGCTGTCTCGCCGGCGTTCTTGGCCCTTGTTGGCCGACCAGTCGAAGCGCTCGCTGGAGTGAAGCTTGTAGATCTGATCCACCCGCTCGACGCTGCGACCATGCGACAGCTTGTGGTGCAGGCCGCTGATCAACCCGTAACCGCTGCTGTGCCGCTTCGGATCTTTGGCCCGGGCGAGGCATGGCGCCCAGTTCACGCTCGCATGCAACAGCTCGCACCCGATCGCTTCGTTGTAGAACTGACCGCTTCGGCTCGGGGCCCCGTCGAGCCCCAGGTCGAGCCCCAGGTCGAGCTGTCCCAGGCTCTTCCCGGCGCCGTTGGGGGTGAAGCTCCGGGTCACAAGACATCACACCACGTGGTTTCGGGCGGCGTACCTGGGCCCGACACTCCGGACTTACGGGTCGCGGCGCGAGCCGACCTGGGCGACAAGAACACGCCGATGCTTGAGATCGATTCTGCCGGGCGCACGGTCTTCGTGTCGGGTCCGTGGGTCGACCTCTCGCCCACAGGTCTCGGCGGGTCCGAAGCGTTCGAGCAGCTCCTCGAATCATCGGGCCAGGCGACCAAAATTATGGACGGCATCGAGGGCACGCTGCGCCAGGGCAGCGCTCATCAGTTCGACCTGCCCCCAATTGCGCCTGGGTCGCCGTCGCGTCAGCTCCAGGTCGTGCCCATTCCGAGTCCAGACCTTGTCGGTGTCGTACATGCACTCATCGGCATCTCGCGAGGAGATTCCAATGGTTCCTTGCCGGTAGATACCACAGCTGGTGATGCGGCGTTCGGTCTTAGCGAAGCTGGCAGCGGCGTTGTGGGAGCAACGACCGAACCCCGTTTTGTCAACGAAGCGAGAGACGCCCACGCAGCGGACAGTGCTCCAGAAGTCGATAGTTCGCACGTGCAGGACCAAGCCTCTGGCAATGGAGAGATCGCGGAACCATCCCCGGATACAGGTTTCGACTTCGGATCCGTGGGGCCATTCACGTTGTTGGCCGCAATTGCCACCGTGGCGATTGCTGTGCAAGCGATCCTGACCAACGATGTGTCTAACGGAACAATGTTGCTGGTTGGGGCGGTCGGCGCCTTCGGCATCTGGTGTGCGTCGAGCGACGGCCGAAAAACGATGCAGATCTCAATTGGACTGACTGTTGCCGCTCTGCTTGGGTTATTTCTGCTCGGCTCAGATTCGGGATCGGGAGAGATAGCTGCGTCCAGCTCAGGAGCGGCGCAGATCGACGACGGCCTTGGAGCGCGTGCCGAGCAGGGCCCGCTCAACGTCGAGATGATAGCGCCGGAACCGCTTGTGATCAGCGAAACCCAGACCTACCGAGCGGTCGGCATTGCTGGCTTCACCAACACCCATGCGATCGCCACGTCAGGCGATGGAGCGGTCTTGGCGAGCGCCGACGGCCGGCTCGCAATTCTTGATGCCACGGGTGCGGTCACCATGGTGATTGGCTTGGGAGGCTATGAGTCCACGTTCATTTCCGATATCGCCGTCGATGCCGAAGGGCTCATCTGGGCGCTTGATGCTGGAGCGAGCAAGCTGTACCGAGTCGATCTGCTGGGATCTGTCACCGATATCCCTGCGGAACCTGGCTTCCTGACCAACGCGCGAGGCATAGCTATTGGCGCCGACTCAACGGTATGGGTTGCCTCGACCGCATCGGGTCAGCTCACCCAATTCAGTGCCAACGGTCAGCTCGCTGGTGCAGTCTTAGTCCCGGGCCGCCAAGCGAGCGATCTGTTCCAGGCGGGCGATGGCACCCTGTGGTTCGTCGATGCCGAAGAAGCAGAACTGGTGCAGGTGAGCCTGAGCGGCGAGATCCTGAGCGAGATAACTCTTCGAGGATTCACTTCACTCGAGTCACCTCACATGGCCGAGCAAGATGGCCAGCTGTGGCTCACCGAGCCGGAATTCAGCGGCGTAATCTCGGTGGACACCACCACCCTCGAAATCGTCGACGAGTTCGAAATCACCCGCCCCGCTGGCGAGTCGGTCCTCAAACCCATCGGTATTGCTATTGGCGCCGATGGTCGACTCTGGGTCACTGACAGCATGGCTGCAGCGGTGTTAATCATCGACGCGAGTTGACATGCAAGCCGCATATGGAACACCGTGGCTTCGTAGGTGAGATTGGGCTGGCCGCCGGACTTGCTGGCACTGAAATGAGAAAGACCAGTTCAGGAAACGGTGACCTGAGCGGCGTCGGGCAGGGCATCGTGGGCCCAGAGCAATCGTGAGGCCGGAGTGGCACCACTGAGGGCATCGGCCGCGAGCACGATGGCTGCGGCCGTGTAGGCAGAGCGCTCGCCGCCGGGGAAGTTCACGCGCTGCGGGAAGACCATGCCAGTGAAGTACGCGCCGTCGGTGTCGCGGTTGCATTGCGCCCACTCGAATAGCTCTCGGGCTCGATCGGTTTCGCCAACGGTGAGATAGGCCAGCACGGCCTCGCATGTTTCGGCAGAGGTCACCCAGTCCTGATTGGCCACGCACCGCACGCCCGCGCCCGGAATGATGAATTTGTCTTCGCCAGATCGCAGCCGGTCGATGCCAGCTTGACCGCGGACCGCGCCGGTCATGACCGGGTAGTACCAGTCCATGGCCCAACGTTGCTTGGGCGCAAACGCTGCCTCGTTGTTGCGAATGCAGTCAGTGAGTTCGGCGGCTGCTGGGCGCCACGTTGGGCGGTCGTGACCCAGTTCGTCGGCAATGGCGATTGCGGCCCGCAAGCTGTGGCTGATCGACGATGAACCGGTGAGCAGCGAGAACGAGAACGCAGTGCCATCGGAGTGGCGGGCCCACACAATGTCTCCTGCTGGGCGCTGCAGTTTGAGCACCCATTCGATTGCAGCTTCGACAACGGGCCAATACTCGTGCAAGAAGTCTCGGTCTTCGGTCAATAGCCAGTGGTGCCAAACGCCAACCGCAATGTAGGCAATGGTGTTCGCATCGAACTTGTCTTGTTCTACCCCGTCGTTCAGGTAGTACTGGTACCAGCTGCCGTCGTCGAGTTGCACGTTGTGGAGCCAGCCATAGGCAGCAACCGCTTGGGCGTGTAAGCCAACGGTGTCGAGCGCCATGGCGGTCTCGACATGGTTCCAAGGATCGCAATGCCCGCCTGGGAACCAAGGAATCTGACCGCTTGGCAACTGCAGCTCGGCGATTGTCTCGCCCGTTGTGCGAATGTCGGCGGCAGTCAACAACCCATCCACGGCAGGAAGAATGAGCTCAGGCGGCATGCTGTTCGCTTTGCTCATTTAGCAAGTGACCTCGGAACTCGTCGAGCGCCAGCTTGCGGGCGTACACGATGGTGCTTTTGCCGATGAGCGGGTCCAGCACCTTGCCAGCCCATTGGAGAACCTTGGGTTGGTTGGTGATTTCCCACACGAGTAGGTCGTGGTACTTCTTGACCAGCGGATGGTTGTTGTTTTCGATGCCGACGGCGCACTTGAGCCACCAGTAGGGGCTGTGTAGGCCGTGGGTCTGATGAGCATCGGTTGGTTCGAGGCCAACACCGGTCATCTTGGCTCGCATCTCGCCGCGGGTGTAGATACGGACATGCCCGCCCACGCTGGCGGGTGCGTGATAGTCGCTGTTGATCGCCCAACAGATTCGCTCCGGCAAGAAGGTCGGCACGGTTGCAGCGATCACACCGCCGGGCTTGAGTACTCGAGTCAGCTCGGTGAGTGCATCGATGTCGCTCGGGATGTGCTCCAGGACTTCGCTGGCAATGATGCGATCAAAGGTGTTGTCTTCGAACGGAAGCCGGGTTGCATCGCCAGCTATCTGATGGCATCGCACTGAGTCGTCGAGTTCGCCCGCGTCATGCATTGCACCAAAAGTGTTGCGCACATCGACGAGTTCGGGCACGGCCATGTCGCAAGCGGTTACGTGAGCACCGCGGCGGGCGGCTTCGAATGCGTGGCGTCCGAATCCGCAGCCCAAGTCGAGCAACTCGTGTCCAGCTTGCAAACCGAGGCGGTCATAGTCAACGGTCAACATAGGTTCTAGCCCTTTGCTTCTTGGGTGGCGCGAGCGCGGGCTTCGGCGGCCAGCTTTTGGGCGCGGATTGCACCGGCGGGAAGTTCGCCGCGGCGCTCGAAGGCTTTGGGGAACTTGGAGCGCTCGGTGCTGTAGAACTCATCGAGCAGAAGTTCGTACTGCTCGACCGTGCGCACTGCGGTGTGATGCCAGCTCCAGTTGTCGAGGACTCGTGCCCGGGCATTGGCACCAAGTTGTTGGGCATATTCGGGGTTTTCGAGGACCTGCCCGAGTGCAGCCGCTAGCGCGTCGGAGTTTCCGGGGTCCACGAGTAGTGCCCCCTCGCCGTGCTCGCCTACGACCTCGGGGAGCGCTCCGCCGGTGGTCACGACCAGGGGAGCGGCCGAAGACATTGCTTCGATGGCTGGTAGGGAGAAGCCTTCGTAGAGAGAGGGCACACACGCAACGGAACACTCGGCATAGAGCTCAACGATGCGCTGGTCGGGCACGCCACTTATCCACTCCACGTGATCTTCAAGGCCTAGGCGGGCCAGCGTGTCCATGGCTTTGCCGCCATCTTTCGGCTTGCCGATGATGACCAGATGCGCATCCTCGCGTTCGGTGCGCAGCTTGGCGAGCGCGTCGAGTAGGTAGTGCAGACCCTTAAGGACTACGTCGGCGCTGGCGGTCGTGACGATACGGCCAGGCACACGCTCGGTCTCGGGAAGCGGCTTGAAGAGATCCGGGTCCACCCCAACCGGCACCACATGGATGCGGTCTGGGCTTACTTTGTGGTCGTTGCAAATATCGCCGAGCGAAGACTCACTCACGGTCATGACCCGCAGCATGCGGCGAGCGACCCGCGTCTGCATTTTGGTGAATGCATACCAGCGTCGCTTGCCGAACTCTTCGATCCGTGACCGGCTGTGTTCGATCTCAAGCTTGCGGTCAACAGTGATTGGATGGTGGATCGTTTCGAGCACCGGCAGACCAGCTTGTTGCAGCGCGAGAATGCCCCAGCCAAGGGTCTGGTTGTCGTGGATCAGATCGAAGTCGTCGAGTCGATCCTTGAGTGCGTCGTACACGCGCCAGCTGAACGACATTGGTTCGCTGAAGGTGCCGATGGTGTGGCCCAGTGTTTCGGCAACGTCGGGTGCACTCTTGAGTTCCCAAAATGCTGGCATGCGGCCGGGATAGGTGTCGTTCCAGATGTCCAGGCTTGGCAGCTTGTGGAGCGCGATGTCATCGTCGATTTCGGGGTAGGGGTTACCGCTGAAGACTTCGACATGGTGTCCCATGTCGGTCAGCGCCCGGGCGATATAGCGCGTGTACACACCTTGGCCACCACAATGAGCCTTGCCGCGGTACGTCAGCAGCGCGATTCGTAGCGGCGCATTCGGCGTAGGGCGGGTTCTTGACCCAGACTTCGATGGCATAGCGCGGGATTCCAATCGTTGACGTTGCGGTTCTCCGGCGTGATACCCGCAGAAGTCAATAACAGATGTTACTGGCGTCTTGTTCCCAACCCATTGGTCCGCCTTCTCGCGTTAGCCAGCGAAGCCAACGGCGCGCTCGAAAGTGGTTTTTGGGGCGTATGCACTTGCGGTCCCGTCTTGCTTCGCGACCTGGTCTGGTGCTGGGAGCTGGTAGACCTCTCACGTGGATTGCGAAGGAGCTCAGAGATGACGGCTTCTGAACCAGCGCCAGATGGATCACGGCTCGGGCTTGGTGCCGTGAGTGCTGCGGTCACACTTATGGGTATTGGCAGCGTGGTGGCTAAGGCTGCTGAGATCGATGGGCCAGTGCTTGGGTTCCATCGAGCGTGGGGGGCTGCTGTGGTGTATGGCCTGGCGCTACTCGCCATCGGCGGCCGCTTCACCAAAGACACGCTGCTCAAGGCGGCGCCTGGCGGACTGATCTTTGGCGTTCAGCTGGCTTTCTTCTTCTCGGCAATCAAGCTCACGACGGTCGCCAATGCCACCATGCTCATCGCACTGCAGCCCGTAGTGGTGCTGTTCTTTTTCTCCCGACGGTTCGGCGAGACGGTCACCCGACGCGACTGGGTGCTTTCGGCCCTTGCGATTTTGGGGGTTGGCATCGTGGTGTTCGGTTCGGTGGACTCACCGTCGTGGAGCCCCGCAGGAGACGCGCTCGCCGTCTGCGCACTGGTTTCATGGACGCTCTATTTTGTGGCCTCCAAACGAGCCCGAGTCCACCTGGGTGCCGTCGAGTATCAAGGCCTATCGCTGGTGTTTAGCTCGCTTATCTTGTTGCCAATTGCGGTCATCTTTAGTGGCACGCTCGACCCGGGACAAGGCAAGTGGTGGTGGATTCCAGCCATGGTCGCAATCCCCGGCACCGGTCACCTGCTCATGAACTGGGCGCACGCCCGAGTCGCTCTGGGGCTGGTTTCCCAACTGACCTTGATAAGCCCGGTGGTGTCGGTTGCACTCGCCGCCCTCGTACTCGAAGGCGAGACGGTCAACGCCTGGCAGATGTTGGGCATGGTCGTCGTGCTTGCTGCGCTCATCGCAATCGTGAAGTCCCGCGCCTAGTCGGTCGCTGGCCGATGTAGTGGGGTGGTGCCAGGCACCGCCCCACTAGGTATGTTCTCCGCGTGCGGTCACTAGCGACAATGCGGTCAGCAGGCGGTGTGCTCGCGCTAGTGCTCATGCTGACCTTGGGATGCCAAAGCCCAGCCAATCAGGCGATGCAACGCTCGACGGCGCCGGTGCTCGTGCCCCAAGGACAATGGCAATCCAAGTTTGATTTCACGGCGCCAGCAGGGTCAACTGACCTGTATGAGTTTCGTTGGAACTTCCGCCCCGGTGCGACCGACGCGGTGGTCGGATGGCAGGTCAGCACCGAGGGTGCATCGCTCGAGTTGGTCACCCAAGGCTCCAGCGATGCCCTGGTTGCTGAGGTGCTTCGCGCCGCGACCGACGATACCTGCGACACCGTTGGCGAAGCCGCCGTCGGCCTGCGGTTGTGCTCGTATCCGGCCGAGTTCGCACGCAACGGCGTAAACGCCTATCTCGTGCGTGACTTTCGTGACAAAATAATGGTCGTTGATTACATCAACATTGATGGCCACCGTGGCGACTTCAACCCCGACGCAGTCGAGGCGCAGTTCATCAGCTCTGGCTTCGCGTCCGTAGCACTCGAAGACGCGCTGCCCGAGTATCGACGGTGAACTACGCATCTTGCCAGGAGCTTCAGCGGAAAGGTGAGAGCGCCAAGCTTCCGATGCCGGTGACTCAAGACGCCCATGATTGAGTCTTGAGCGATCCGCTGGCTTTCAGGCACTGCTCCCGTTGGCTATGTTCGGGGCACGATGTCTTTCGTGCGGTCGCTTCAACTCCTCGTGGTTCTCTGCCTGCTGGGTTCGGCATGCGGGGGCGGAAGCGACCCTGCTGACCAGGTCTCGCTATCGCTGACCGAGTCGCCGATCAACGAATTGCTCGGCATCGATATTGCGTTGCGATCCGGTGACCTCGTGGACCTTGAGCGTCAGGCGGAGGCCGGTGTTGTGACCTGCATGAAGCGCAACGGGTTCGACTATCGCGCCATCGACTTCGCCAGCCAATTCGAACCAGAAGCCGGGGCTCAAGATCCCGACAGTCGAAGATATGCGGAACTCAACGGGTATGGCATCTCGATTCGCCCAGATTTCGATGCGCCTGCTCCCCAAGACGTCGTTGACCCGAACGATGCAATTCGTTCAGAACTTTCCGAGATCGAGAAGGCCGCCTATCAGGTCGCCCTCTTCGGTGAAGCCCCCGCCGACGATGAACCGGTTCCCGTCGAGGAGCGCAGCGGTTGCATCGCCGAGTCCTACGCCACGGTCTACGCAGCACAAGCAGAGCTTGGCGCAGTAGAACTGTTCTTCGGTGATTTCGCGAGCGAGCTTGGGGAACTTGAGAACCGGTTCCGGAGCGATCCGCGATTCCTTGAGCTCGAAGGACAATGGGCGGCGTGCATGGCCGAGCAGGGCTTTGCGGTCGCCGTGCGCGAAGAAATCTTCGTGGAGCTTGATCGACGCATGAGCGAAGTCGCGCCTGGTCTCATTCCGGGTCAGGAGCCGTCACCCGAAGTGCTCGAACAAATGGATGCCGTTGCTGACTGGGAACGAACCGTTGCTGTTGCCGACTGGGACTGCACCCAACCTGTGCAAGGTGAGATGCAAACGCTGCGCTATGGCTACGAGGCTCTCTTTCTCAACGAGAACCAAGACCGTATCGGCGATTCCTAGAGCGGGTCACGAAGCGCAACCCTTGACGGCGAGACATCGCGCTCGCTAGTTTGCTCCCAGGCGAAAATAGGGGATGTCATCATGACGAATATGGCGAAACTGGTACGCATTGGAATGATCGCAAGCGTGCTTGTCATGTTGGCGACCATTGCCCCGGCGGGGTTTGTGAGTCAGGCCGACGCACACGACGACGCTTTCCGGCGAGCGACACCAAGTAACGACTGTGCCTACGGCGAGACCTTCCACTGTGGCGCGTGGACAACCAATGGTTGCACGGTTGTGCCCGATCGAGTCTGGGGTGTGTTCAACTTCAATCACGCCTGTGATCACCACGACGGCTGCTACGGCGGCCAATGGGCATCTCGCTACGGCTGCGATGCAACCATGTGGTACGACATGAACTCCACTTGCAGCGAGATGTGGAGCTGGTGGCATCCATCGCGCGGCGCTTGCCGGGTCGTGCGTGACACCTACTACGCCGGTGTTCGAGCGCTTGGCTACTACGCCTATCAGCAATCCTCGATCAACGCATCGCTCGGCTAACAACGTCACTTCGGCGTTCCCGAAGTGACGTTCGTTGTGACCGGCGTCGGAGACCGATGCGTGCAAGCCGGGGTCAGTTCCCAACGTTGGGCTTACTCAGAAGCCGCGTGACACGCTGATGCCGTTGTCGAGTCCAAGAATTAGGTTGCCATGGTCGAGCAGGTCCGGCGTTGCCGGGCATGACTGCCCTGGTCCCAGGCCGAGATCGAGCGAGACGGTTGCGGTTCCTCCCGCAGCGAGAGCGATGTTTTGGGCAGGCGGCGCATTCATCATTGTTCGATTGACCACAACCTGCACGGACTGAATGATGACCGCTTCGTCGGCGTTGTTCTGGACCGTCGCCTCGATGTTCCACCTGCAGTCAGTGTCGGCAGTGAGCGTCTCCACGGTCTCTGCGATCTCGAGGTCAAAGTCGGGATCGAAGCTCTGCACGAGCGCAAATATGCCGAGCGCGCAGGCCGCGAGCAGCACTGCTCCTACGAGCGCTCCAACCTTTCCGATTCCCGTGGTGTGCCGATTGCCACGGGGCGGTTCCACTACGTCGTTTGCTGGCGGTTCGAACCGCGAAACGATTCCTTTACGCGCGTCGGTCGCTTGGTCGCGCAGCCGGTCTAATTCGACTCGGGTGGCGACGACTTCGTCGAAGTTTTCGGGTGTTCGTTCGGTGTTGGCGAGCTGATTGGACTTAGCTCGCAGCTCTTCGAACGACGCATCAAAGTGTTCTCGAACCATGGGCTACGTTAGCGCATGCCTCGATCTGGCTCGGGCGCTCGGAAGCTGCATCCGCTGAACCGGGCTACCGGCTTGTCATAGTGGGGCAATGACGCAGCATTTGCAGCATCGAGACTGGGTCCCCTCTGCGGTCGAATCGTTTGTTCAGCGGGTCGCCTTGGCGACCGCTACGGGTGAGTCGGCAACGGTCGACACGCGGCTTCACGAGCTTGTGGCCGAGAACCGGCATATCCACGAGGTCGAGTGCATCAACCTCAACCCTGCCACCAACGTGATGAACCCACGGGCCGAAGCAATGCTGGCTGCTGGACTGGGATCTCGGCCTTCACTTGGGTATCCAGGCGAGAAGTATGAGATGGGGCTCGAAGCGATCGAGCAAATAGAAATTATCGCGGCCGAATTGGCGGCCGAGGTGTTCCGAGCCAACTACGCCGAGATCCGGGTGCCGTCGGGAGCAATTGCCAATCTGTACGCGTTCATGGCCTTTGCCAATCCAGGCGACGTCGTGATCGTGCCGCCACCATCGATTGGTGGGCACGTGACCCACAACTGCGATGGCGCTGCGGGTTTGTACCAGCTCGAAATCCACGAAGCACCAATCGATGCTGACCGTTACACGATCGATGTAACAGCACTTGCGGCGATGGCACGCGAGCTGAAACCGAAGGTGATCAGCGTCGGAGCGAGTCTCAATCTGTATCACCACCCGGTCGCCGAGATCCGAGCTATTGCCAACGAGGTCGGGGCCAAGGTGCTCTTTGACGCTGCCCATCTTGGCGGGCCGATTGCCGGCGGAGCGTGGCCGGACCCCTTGGCCGAAGGCGCTCATGTGATGACGATGAGCACTTACAAGAGTCTTGGTGGTCCGCCGTCGGGCCTTCTCTTGACCAATGATGCTGAGGCTGCCGAGCGGGTTGACGCCATTGCGTACCCCGGACTTACGGCAAACTTCGACGCCGCAAAGACAGCTTCACTCGCAATCACGCTGCTGGACTGGAAGGCGCACGGTTTCGCATACGCCACGGAGATGACGGCTTCGGCCTCAGCGCTCGCCTCTGCTCTCGTTGCACTCGGCGTGCCGATCTATGGCAGCGGCACGAAATCGCACGCCTTCGCTATCGATGCCTCGGGTTGGGGCGGGGGACACCAGGCAGCGCTCCGACTGCGCAAGGCAAACCTGCTTTCGTGTGCAATCGGCCTGCCCTTTGACACCGCAGCGGGACTGCGCATCGGCACCAACGAAATCGTGCGATGGGGAATGACCGCCGCCGATATGCCTGAGTTGGCCGACCTGATCGCTCGAGCGCTGCACGACCCGATCACCATCGCCGCCGACGTGACCGCCATGCGATCCCGCTTCACGAACCTGCATTTCCTGACCAACCAGTCATAAACCACGCAGCACGCGGGACAGGTACCAGGTACCCGTCCCGAGTGGCAGACATTCGAGTGGTGGCGGAAGTTGGCTAGTCGATGGTTGCGGTGCCCGTTGTTGCGGTTGGGCCGGCGCTGAGTGTCTGGACTTGGTGGTCGCTAATGCCGTCGGCAACCTCGGACACGAGTGGTTTGAGAGCGAACGGAGCGGGGCTGTCGTCTGCTTCTAGCTCGACGCTGATCACGACGGTTGAGTTGGTGAGAACTGCTTCGGCATCCACCAGGGGAGGGACGGCGAACACGTAGCCACCGCCGACTTCGGCAACGCGGCGCCATCGGCATCGATGGTGAACCGGCCGGTCGTGACAGGCGTCCCATCGACAATAATCCAGCCCTCGTAGACCGCTGCTTCGCCTAAGAACCCCGTTAACTTGACCTTCGGTTCGGCTCCCGTTTGGCGCGAGGAGCCCCATACAGTCGATTGCATGGCACGGGGAAGCAGCTTCATCCTGGTTGTGCTCGTGCTACTGGGATGCGCATCTGGCACTCAGAGCACCACAGTTGCAGCCCAAGACTCGGAGTCGCCCACTGAACGCGCCACGCCGGAGACCTCCGAAATAAGCGCTGCTGCCGAGACACGGCCCACCGCGACCCCTGAACCAGCACCTGCAACAAGCCCGCCCCTAACCCCTACGCCGATACCAAAGGAACAAGCTGTGCCAACACCGTCACCGACTGCCGAAGAACCAGACAATCAACCGTGTGTTCGGCTTGCTGAGTTTGTAAGTCCTCGTGAGATTGACCGCTGGCGAACGGTGAACGATGGGGTGATGGGTGGCCGCTCTAGCGGGGGCCCGGCGTTTGGCGAGTCGACCATGCGTTTCATTGGCGAGATCGATACGAACGGTGGCGGGTTCTCGTCGGTGCGTTTCAACTTGTTCCCTGGGGCCCTCGAAGGTTTCGACAAGGTTGTTGTGAGGGCCCGCACCGACGGACGCACCTACAAGCTGACTTTCGACGACTCACTACCCGGCAGAGACCGGCGAATCTCCCACCAGGGCAATCTCGTCTTC
>Ga0114956_1000350_pt1 | contig 32359 bp, 30 predicted proteins | sample MaitaG_FD_87304 | JGI IMG/M metagenome (GOLD analysis project Ga0114956, IMG submission 87304) | Marine algal microbial communities from Maine, USA - Maine_Asex2 metaG | ecosystem: Host-associated > Algae > Red algae > Unclassified | place: Maine, USA | collected 2015-01-05
CATCGTCGCCCGCGATCCTGAGTTGGCACTCGCGCCGATAGATACGCGTGTTATGACGTACGATCTGCTGGCCTCCGAAGAGGCAATCGAAACAGCCATTGAGCAGGCGAAAGATGTGCTTAAGGATGGAAATATTCCCGAGGCACGGAGACTTCTCGATGTGTTACGAAGTGAGGCCGTCATTAGTGTTGATCAACTGCCACTGGCAACCTATCCAGATGCTATCACCGCCATAGCACCACTTATCGATGAAGGCAAGATAGACGAAGCGAAGGCGTCGTTGCAGACTGCGCTCAATACCGTAGTGGTTTCTGAACACGTTGTTCCGTTACCAGTCTTGCGCGCCGAAGCGCTACTGGATCAGGCTGAAGAGCTTACTGGGAAGGCAGATCGTAGCGTAGATGAAAATGAAGAGCTGGGCACCATACTGACAGAGGCACGTAATCAGCTGGAGATGGCGGAGTTGCTGGGTTATGGCAGCGAGGATGACTACGAAGATCTCTACGCCCACCTTATCGAAATTGAATCGAGTACGTCCGATGGTAAATCCGGCACGGGGTTCTTCGACAGTATGAAAGAATCCATGTCGGGTTTATGGGGCTCGATATCCAGCTAAAAGCAATTGTCTGACTAGCAGCGCTCACGACAGTGGGCGCTGTTGCCATAGACTAACATTGATTTTTGCGCAGCTTAAGGGAGTCCTGAATCATCGAAAAAATCTTATAGTGAATACGAATAAAACGACTTTAAATCAACAATCTGAACCACATCTACTTCGTACATTCATGAAAACTACAGGAGACAATTAATGACAACCGCACAAGTCCAAGAGGCAGAAGTGACACAATTAGAAGACATTCTGGGTTCGGTCGATGCAAGTCGACTGGATGTTGCAGACGGACTGTCCAAACTATTAGCCAGCACGTATTCTTTGTATCTGAAAACACAGAACTACCATTGGAATGTCAGGGGGCCCATGTTCATGACATTACATGAGTTGTTCGAGGCTCAATACACTGAACTAGCAGCCTCCATTGACATAATTGCAGAGCGGATTCGGGCGCTCGGCTTCGTCGCTCCAGGCTCATTGACAACGTTTGCTGAGTTATCCGATGTTAAAGATGAACTCGGCTCCCCGTCTGCCAACGAAATGTTAGAGCAACTAGCCAGAGATAATGCCGTAGTGGTTCTAACTGCCAAATTACTTTACTCACTAACGGAGGATACTGACGATGAAGTCACAGCAGACTTGGTAACACAGAGAATTGCGGTACATGAAAAAAATATTTGGATGCTAAATTCGTTGATCGACTACTAGTGGTATTCATAAGTTCAGAATGAATTCAGCAGCATATTCATTACTTGATCAAAGCCAACAGTTATTCATTTAAAAGGAGAACCAAACAATGAATTCCATATCAGTCAAAGGCGCTGGTATCAAATGCAGACAAGCCTTAGCCATTGCATCGATAACCTGCCTATCGCTATTTGGTGTTTTTAGTACTGCCCAAGCTGAAAACATTGGATTACCCAATTTCGAAGCTTTGGTAGAAGAACAAGGAAAAGCGGTTGTAAAAATCACTGTGTCTGGAAAGTCACAGGCCCCTGCTCAACCCCAACTTGAACGAATGCCACCTCAGTTCAAGCGATTTTTTGAGGGGTTTCCGGAGCAACGCCCACAGCTGCAATCAGGTTTTGGGTCGGGATTCATCATTTCCCCTGATGGATACATTGTTACCAATGCACACGTTGTCGATAATAGTGAGAAAATCACAGTTCAAATGACTGACCAACGCGAGTACGAAGCTGAATTAGTCGGCAGCGACGAGCGAAGCGATATAGCCCTGTTAAAAATTGATGCAATTGAGCTCCCGGTTGTTACCCTGGGTGACTCGAGCACTATTGACGTAGGCCAATGGGTCCTGGCGATAGGGTCTCCGTTTGGCTTCGAATACACAGCTACTCAGGGAATCGTGTCAGCGGTATCAAGAAGTTTGCCCGATGAAAGCTATGTACCCTTCATCCAAACAGATGCTGCCGTGAATCCAGGTAACTCGGGTGGTCCACTGTTTGATTTGGAAGGGAACGTGGTTGGCGTTAATTCGCAAATCTATTCGCGTTCAGGCGGCTACATGGGGTTATCGTTCGCCATACCTATAAACGTGGTCAAATCAGTCGTAGATCAACTGCAGAACAATGGCTATGTCAGTCGCGGATGGTTAGGTGTTGCGATACAAAGCGTAAACAAGCCACTAGCTGAATCGTTCGGGCTAGACCGGCCAGTCGGTGCGCTTGTTTCTCAGGTGACCGATGACAGCCCGGCAGAACTTGCAGGAGTGAAAAGCGGGGATATTATACTGTCGTTTAATGGTAATAAGATTAACCGATCATCCGATCTACCGCCGTTGGTTGGCCTGGTTGGCGCAGGCAAGGAAGTCGATGTCGACATACTGCGTCAAAACAAGCAAATCAGCCTGGAAATTACGATCGGTGAATTGGAAGACGAAGCTGGGCTCAATTCAAAAGCCAGCGTTGATCGGTTAAATGATGCCACGTCAACTTTAGGAATAGCAGCTACCGATCTAAGCACCAAGAAAATGGAACAATTTGGTGGAAAAGGCGTAGCTGTGAACGCCGTGAATCCGGATAGCCCCGCTGGGCAAGCTGGCATTCGTGAAGGTGATGTTCTGCTTTCATTCAACCAAGTAGACGTCAAATCGGTAAAACAATTAAGAGATCTAGTGAAAAAAGCGCCCAGGAATGAGCCTATTGCGGTGCTGTTACAACGAGCCGACCAGTCGCTTTTTACTGCATTGAATCTGCAGTAATGCATGTTGGAGGTTTAGAGCCAGGCGTCAATCAAAGCCCTTTGATTCGCCTGGCTCCATTTTTTACACAGTTGAGTGTATGCCTACGCTGGCAGTAGCGTATATGCCCACCGCGACATAAGTCATTTGAGCGCCGATAGCTCTTGTCTTAGCGCTCTAATTTCAGCAAGGATAAGTTCGTTGTCGTTGATCATCTGCCCGCGTTCCTCGCTGGCTGCTGATTCATGTTCTGTTTGCATAGCGTCTACAATGACACCAATGAACAGGTTAAGGACAGTGAAGGCAGTAAGAATAATAAATGGCACGAACAGCATCCAGGCTAACGGGTACACATCCATAACCGGTCTGACAATGCCCATAGACCAGCTTTCTAAAGTCATCACCTGAAACAATGTATAGGCTGAAGCGCCCAGCGTACCGAACCACTCAGGAAATGCTTCACCAAACAATTTTGTTGAGATAACGGAAAATACGAAAAAAATCAGCGCTATAAGGAAAACGATCGAGGCCATGCCTGGCATAGCTCCTAATAATCCCGATACAACGCGCCTCATTGCAGGAACAGCGGATATTAAGCGCAGCACTCTTAAAATACGCAATGAACGCAAGATTGAGAGAGAGCCGGTTGAAGGCATGAGTGCAATCGCCACCACGAAAAAATCAAAAATGCGCCACGGGTCTTTCCAAAACCCACGAAAGTCCGCAATTAACCTTAGCGTCAATTCCAGCACAAAGATAGCCAGGAATACTTTATCAATAAGCGATATCCAGTAGCCGGCTACTTTCATGGCTGCATCACTGGTCTCAAGTGCCAGCGTGATGGAGTTAATGATGATCAGGCAAAGAATGATGGTTTCGAAGTAACGCCATTCGAGTAGTCGATTGATTTTTTGTTTTAACATTGTTCCAGTAATGATTCTTGTTTTCGGTGTAGTTGTCTAGTCTTTTAGCCATTCGTGCGCAACTTCATTGATTCGAATAACTGCTTGGTTTTTCAATTTCCGCTCTGGTGTTATAGCGTAAAAAGTTTCCGTTACTCCTTCTGCAATACCGATTAGGTGTGCGTTGTACATTTTTTCAATTTCATCGCTAATCGCTGCAGGGGCGGGAAATATACCATTATCGCCAGCGCCAAACATTTTCAGTAATGCCACATCATCAAACTCAGCGATGATGTGAGGACGGATTTGTTTACTGACGAACCAATCAGACAGGTTACGCCTCAAAATAGTATCTGCAACTGGCAGTAAAAAAGGCGCTTTATCCAACGATTGTGGAAATTTGTTTTTTAGTTTGCGAGAACGCTTTTTTTGAACAAACAGACCCACCTCGCTTTTTCCCAGTAAATGATGGTAGGCCTTTATCCCCAGACCACTGGGTAATGAACGATCTGAGATAATCATATCTATCTTGTGCAGGCCAAGCTCTCCCAGCAGTCTATCGAGGCTTCCCTCTTGGCAAATCGGCTTCACTGGTGCGTCAAGAGTTAACAATGGCTCAATTATTCGGTATGAAATCGATTTTGGGATGGAATCCACTATGCCAATAGTGATCGATGTAGTGATATCACCGCGCTTCTCCTGCACTTGTTGTACAAGCTCTGCCCCTAACGAGAATATTTCGTTAGCATAAGTCATGACCAATTTACCCGTATCTGAAAGGGTCAGGCCTCGCCCTACTCGATGGAAGAGCGGTTCACCAATTTGGTCTTCCAGCAATTTCAGCTGACCGCTTATGGTTTGCGGTGTCAGATTAAGTTGATCGCTCGCTCGGGCAATACTGCCCTCCCGTGCTACCGTCCAGAAATACAGCAAATGACTATAATTTAGATGTCGCATAATCCAGCCTTATAAATAACTCACTAGCAAGGTGAAGCTCACTATCATAGATTTGATCAGGCGATATCCTTCGGTTCGTGTAACCGGACTATCGCTTACAAACCATATTGTAATTAACGATACTGCAACCACTGCGAGTAATTTCTATGCACAGCCTCATGGTGCATGGCAGTATACAGACCAGCGAAAGCACGCATTGCTTGCTCAGGCAAGTGCTTTCCTATTCCGCATAATTAATAACTTAGAGTAAACACAATGTCCATAGAATATTTCTTAACCTCTCTGGTCGTCATATTGCTGCCGGGCACTGGCGTAATCTATACAATCGCCATTGGACTTGGTCGGGGATTTCGCGCTAGCGTCGCTGCTGCACTAGGATGCACCTTCGGAATTGTGCCGGCAGCCGTTGCCAGTATTTTAGGACTAGCCGCTATTTTCCATACCAGCGCATTGGCTTTTCTCGCCATCAAGTATCTTGGCGTTGCCTACCTGTTTTATATGGCCTGGAGTATTTTAAAAGATGAAGGGCTAATGCAGGTCGATCAAAGGAACACAAAAGAATCGTATTTTCGTACAGCTATCACCGGCACATTGTTGAACGTGCTCAATCCTAAACTCTCGTTATTCTTTCTTGCGTTTCTTCCTCAATTCGTACCAGCTGGCCAAAGCGGCTCTGTTACCTACCTGGCCTATTTAGCCTTCATGTTTATGTTGATGACATTTCTTGTATTTGTTCTGTACGGAGCGTTCGCATCCACAGCAAGAAGATATGTAATAGAGTCTCCAACAACCATGATTTGGCTGAAACGATGTTTTGCCGGTACTTTTGGTATTCTCGGACTCAGGTTGGCATTGGCAGAGCGGTGATTGACTCACTGCACACCAAAATCCAGCAAACCAAAATACAGCAAACCATAATCAAGAATTTTTAACTAAACCCGATGTGTGTAGAGTTATTAACCAACGATGAGTAAAACTAAAGTGTATCGAGACTTTCGTTCCCAGAACTATCCTCCCTGAGAAAGGCGAAACAATACTCAGCCTCATGCACAGGAGTTAACTCCGTATTCCCTGTGCACTGGTTTGCAACCAGTTGATGTATATCCGTTCAGACAATGTGGCGAACGTGTCTATATGGGTAGCACAATCATCGCTTAACTTTGCGGCCCCATCATCGCCGAGTGCATTGATCAGCGCTTTTTTATAGGCTGGAATATCCTTCCAATTATCAACGGTATCGGACTGAACTTCTACATGGCCCTGCAACGAATAAGCGCGTGGTCCCCAGCTCATCGCCTGCACCGCACAAGCTGGTGATGTGGCCAGGCACGCAGCCCCAGCCGGCATGGTTTTGATCTCAGCACTATGCCATTGTAAGCACGGAAACTTTTCAGGCACGCCATCAAGCAAAACACCGGTTGCACCAACCTCAGTAAGTTGCACATCGAGTACGCCAATTTCGGGTGTCTCGCTTGGGCCAACACTTCCACCGAGCGCTTCTGCCAACAATTGGTGGCCAAGACACAAACCAAAGTAAGGCATGCCACGCTGTTCCACAGCTTCTTTAATAAACCGTTTCTCATGAACAAGCCAGGGGTGCTCTTTCTCCTGCCAGACATCCATTGGACCACCCAGAACCCACAAACCGTCATAACCATCCAGCGATGGTAGCGGTTCGCCTTCATTTAAATGTACCGCATCCCATGTATGACCATCTTCCTTCAAGTAGTCCCGAAAAGAGCCGGGATGCTCCACTCGTTCATGCTGCAATACCAATAGATTCAAGTTAACACCCCTGTAACAGTTTTGTTTATTGCCCGAGATCGTAGCACTGAAGGTGCTACACCGTAGTGCGATTTGAAGGTGGCTGAAAAACGAGAGCTACTGACAAATCCAGACGCAATAGCAATATCAGTCACGGAAAGATGTGATTGCAGCAGGAGGTTCTCAGCAATACTTAACCGTAGCTGCCGATAAAATGCCATTGTACTCGTACCAAGCTTCTCCTTGAATAATCGATTTAGCTGACGCGCACCTAGTCCTACAACGCCTGCCAGTTGAGCAAGCCCCAACGGCTCAGCCACATGATTTTCCATAACCTCGATCACCATTAGAATCGACTCATTGTGGGTACGATAACGCTCAGCCAAACCGGCACGTTGCGGCGCACTCGATACTCGTATGGTTGTGTGCAAAAACCAGTCGCTAACCCGGCGCGCGAAGTCGGCACCATGATGTTGCGTGATCAGTGCGTGCATCATATCCAATGGCGCGGTACCACCGGCACAGGTCAATCGATTCCTGTCGATGACGTACAAGCTTCGTTCGATCAATAAATCCGGCGACACTTCAGCTAGTGCTTTTGCGTGTTCCCAATGCAATGTCATACGATAACCGTCCATTAAACCAGATACGCTTAAAATCACTGGACCACCAGACACCCCGCCTATGAACGCGCCGAGTCCAGCTTGCCGACGCAACCACGTATTCAGATCGGCACGATTTATTTTAAAAGGATCACCACCAGCAACCACCAGAATTAGATCGAATTGCTGCGACATCTTAGCAATCGGTATTGCCGGCACATTCGCCCCACTTGAGCTAGTCGCTCCACCTTCATCAAGGCAGATATGCAAAATTTCGTACGACCCGGGGTTGAGTAGATTAGCCGCTCTTAACGGTTCTACCGCTGATGAGTAAGACATGAGCGCATAGCCGTCTATCAGCAGAAAGCCAACTCGGTAAATTGTCGCACAATTCGATGATAGGTCCATATTTGATAATTTTACGCCCATTTTCAATAAGTTTCACTCATCAATAAGCGCCATGATTTGCCTATTCCATCGCGAGACAAAACATGCGTTATTCAGCACTGCAAGTTATCAAGCAAGGATTGACCGGAAATAAGGGGTGGACGCCTGCGTGGCGAGAACCGGAGCCCAAGACCGAATACGACATCATCATCATTGGTGCAGGTGGTCATGGTCTTGCCACAGCGTATTATCTGGCGAAGGAACATGGCATAACGAATGTTGCGGTTGTCGAGAAAGGCTGGCTGGGCTCTGGCAATATCGGTCGCAACACCACCATCATCCGCTCCAACTACATGCTGCCCGGTAACGAGCCGTTCTATGAGTTATCGATGAAGCTCTGGGAAGGGCTGGAACAGGATTTCAACTACAACGCAATGATTTCACAGCGTGGCATTTTGAATTTATGCCACAGCGATCCTCAACGCGATGCCTACGCGCGTCGCGGCAACGCCATGTTAATGGCCGGTGCAGATGCTGTGTTACTCGATACCGATGGTGTTCGAAAACTTTGCCCTGATCTTGATTTTGACAATGCGCGGTTTCCGATCAAAGGCGGACTCTGGCAAAAACGTGGTGGTACCGTCAGGCACGATGCGGTTGCTTGGGGTTATGCTCGCGGAGCCGATGAACGCGGTGTCGATATTATTCAGAACTGTGAAGTCACCGGGCTACAAATTAACAATGGCGTTTGCACGGGTGTTGATACAAGTCGCGGAAAAATAAGCGCTAAAAAAGTAGCTGTCTGCGTTGCTGGTTCGTCTAGCCGGGTTATGTCAATGGCCGGCATGCAACTACCCATTGAAAGCCACGTATTGCAGGCGTTTGTCACTGAAGGTTTGAAACCAATTATTCCGGGTGTTGTCACGTTCGGAGCCGGCCACTTCTATATCAGTCAATCTGACAAAGGTGGCTTGGTTTTCGGCGGTGATATTGATGGATACAACACCTATGCCCAACGCGGAAACCTACCTACGCTTGAAGACGTGTGCGAAGGCGGCATGGCGCTCATGCCGAACATAGGGCGTGCCCGATTACTGCGTATGTGGGGTGGTGTAATGGATATGTCTATGGATGGTACGCCGTTTATTGACAAGACTGATATTGGTGGTCTGTTTTTTAATGGTGGCTGGTGTTACGGTGGCTTTAAAGCAACGCCTGCCAGCGGCTGGTGTTATGCACATTTGTTAGCTACAGGCCAACCACACGAAACTGCGACGCAGCTGCGACTCGATCGTTTCAAACGTGGTCGCATGATTGATGAAAAAGGCATGGGCGCTCAGCCGAACTTACATTAGCCCACGACGAACAGGAGAAATCAAAATGGTTATTAATCATCCCCTGCTTGGGCCACGCGATGCCGCAGAGTTTGTTTATCTGGGTGATGCATCATTGATCAACAGACCGACAAGCACAGACGATAATGCCGCCGAGAAATTCTATGAATATTTGTACTTGCGAGATAACATAGCAGGCGAAATGCACGAGCTGTGGTATCACGAGCAAGGTGATCGGTCATGGCTTGTAGTTACACGCAACACGCTAACTCATGAAATCCTTAATGTCGAACTAGCCCGTGATGTGGCACGCGAAAATGGAAGAGACCGATGAGTCAGACAAATCGCATAGGCGGCGGCCTTGTTGATACAAACAGCACGATCAAATTTGCGTTCAACGATCAACAATACACAGGTCATCCGGGTGACACGCTGGCATCAGCGCTGTTGGCCAATGGCATTCGTGTGGTTGGCCGATCGTTTAAATATCACCGACCACGCGGTATTTTCTCTGCAGGTTCGGAAGAACCCAATGCGCTGATGGCATTGCGCCGTGGCGCTTATCAGGAGCCTAACACCAGAGCAACAGTCACTGAACTTTTTGATGGCCTGCAGGTTCGTAGTCAGAATCACAAAGGACCGCTCGGCTTTGATCTTATGGGGGTCAATGATTTACTCTCACCTTTTTTATCAGCCGGGTTTTACTACAAAACCTTCATGTGGCCCAAAGCATTCTGGGAAAAATTGTACGAGCCGATTATTCGAGCATCAGCCGGACTCGGTACCCTTTCCGGACTGGATGATCCTGATAGTTACGACAAAGGTTTTCTGCATGCCGATATATTAATCGTAGGTGCCGGTCCCGCCGGTTTGTCTGCTGCCCTGCTTGCTGGGCAATCAGGTGCCCGAGTGATTCTTGCCGATGAGGATTTCAGGCCTGGTGGTCGACTACACGCAGAGACATTGCACGTCAATGATATGAGCGGTTCTGAATGGGTTGCAAAAACCCTGAACACATTGAGCCGAATGGAAAACGTCAGGCTTATGACCCGAACCACCGTTTACGGAGCGTTCGATCACGGTATATACGGTGCGCTTGAACGCAAAACCGATCATCTCGCATTCAGTGATGGAATGCCTCGCCAAGTGCTCTGGCGAATCTATACTAAACGCTGCATTGTTTGTGCGGGAGCAACAGAACGTTCAATTGCATTTGGCAACAACGATCGTCCCGGTGTGATGTTGGCAGGCGCTGTTCGTGCCTATGTCAATCGCTGGGGTGTCACACCTGGTAAACGCGTTGCCGTATTCACCAACAACGACGATGGCTGGCGCACGGCGTCTGACTTGGCAGGTAAAGGTGTTGAAGTGTCAGCGGTGATTGATACCAGAAACATCAACGCACCAGCAAGTATAAGCGGTGCATCGGTTGTTATGGGTGCAACAGTTGTCAATACGTTTGGGCGTACAGGCATTCACACTATCGCACTGTCAAATGGCCAAACCATAAAAACTGATTGTTTAGCTGTATCAGGCGGATGGAGTCCTAACGTGCATCTGACCTGTCACCAACGTGGCAGGCCGGAATGGCTTGACGCACAATCGTGTTTCGTTCCCGGTGGCGTGCTGCCAGATGGTATGAGCGTTGCCGGTGCTGCAAACGGCGCATTGTCACTTAATGAAGCACTGCGCACCGGTGCTGATGCGTCGATGCAAGCCCTGCAGTCACTAGACATAACACCTGCTGAAACTATAACCGCTACAGGTGAAGATGAATCTACTCGCGTAACCGCATTCTGGCATGTAAGTCAAAGCACCAAACGATGCTGGATCGATTTACAGAACGATGTAACGACAAAAGATATTGTCGTATCGCATCAGGATGGCTTTCGTGCGGTTGAGCATGTGAAACGATATACCACGTTGGGTATGGCAACCGATCAAGGTAAAACATCGAACGTATTGGGTCTTGCAATTATGGCTGCGCATTCGGGCAAAACTATTCAAGAGACTGGTACAACCATTTTCCGCCCACCCTACACGCCTGTACCGATTGGTGCCTTGGCAGGTCGAGCCCGTGGCAAGGACTTTAAACCAACGCGTAAAACGCCAAGTCACGACTGGGCAGAGGCGCGAGGGGCCATGTTTGTTGAAACCGGTAACTGGCTACGCGCGCAATGGTTTCCAATTGACGGCGAAAATCACTGGCGTGAAAGTGTTGATCGCGAAGTCACTCAAACGCGCAATTCGGTCGGAATTTGCGACGTGAGTACGTTGGGAAAAATAGATGTTCAAGGTAAGGATGCCGGTGAGTTTCTTAATCGTGTTTACGCCAATACATTTGCAACACTGGCCGTTGGAAAAGTGCGTTATGGCATCATGCTGCGCGAAGATGGCATCTTAATGGACGATGGCACAACAGCGCGCCTTGGTGAGAATCACTTTGTTATGACCACCACCACTGCCAATGCGGTTAGCGTGTTCCGCCACATGGAATTCTGCCGACAATGTTTGTGGCCCGGTCTCGATGTTCAAATGATCTCTGCAACGGAACAGTGGGCACAGTTCGCGGTAGCAGGCCCGAACGCGCGAAAGTTACTGGAAAATGTGGTCGATGCAGACTATCCGATCGATAATGATTCATTTCCTTTCATGGGTTGCAGTGCCATCACCGTCTGCGGCGGAACACCGGCAAGGTTGTTTCGCATTTCTTTCTCAGGCGAACTAGCCTACGAGATTGCCGTACCTACGCGTTTTGGTAACGCCATGATGGATACACTTATAAAAGCCGGTGAAGCCTTCGATGCAGTTCCGTACGGCACTGAAGCATTGGGCGTTATGCGTATAGAAAAAGGTCATGCGGCCGGCAATGAGCTGAACGGGCAAACTACCGCAGCTAACATTGGATTGGGTCGCATGGTGTCCAAGAAAAAGGACTGTATCGGCAATACCCTATCGGAACGCGAAGGCCTGAACACAGAAGATGATCTTGCCCTGGTTGGATTCAAGCCAACCAATCCCTCAGTCTCTCTGAGTGCGGGTGCGCACTTTGTCAGTAAAGGCAACGAAGTCACTACCAATAATGACGAAGGCTGGATGACCTCGGTGGCCTTCTCTCCAACGTTAGGCCACGCTATCGGGCTTGGATTTATCCAGCGTGGTCAGGACAGACTTGGCGATGTGGTCATTGCTGCCGATCCGTTGCGCGGCGAAACAACAGAGGTGGAAATCGTTTCACCCCACTTCATTGACCCTGAAGGAGAACGCTTACGTGGCTAATCTATCACTCCATGCTACACCGCCACTTAAAGGCTACGAACAGCGTTTTGGTAATACTTCATTGTCGGAAGTAACTGATACATCGATCTATTCAATATCACTGGCTCTACAACCCGATGAAGCTTTGGCATCGGTACGTAATAAGCTCGGAGTTGAATGGCCAGTGACCGGGCAAAGTACCCTGAATGCGGACGCAAGCCATCGCTTGCTAGGTCTGCAATCGGATCAGGTATTTGCATTGGTGACTGGCAAAGTGTCAGAGACCGGATTGCCTGAGCTCGATGAATCAGCTTACGTAACAGACCAATCAGATAGCTGGGCTGGCTTAGTTATCGATGGGCCAATGTCCCGCACCGCACTTGAGCGTGTGTGCCCGATTGATTTACACCCGTCTGTGTTTCCAGTAGGTCAGGTTACCAGAACAACCATGGAGCACTTGGCTGTCATCATACTGAGCGAAGCTGAGAATCGATTTCTTCTACTCTCACCTGCATCTTCTGCACACTCTTTTTTGCACGCTGTTGAAACGTCGTTGCACAACATTTACTAGCGGAATGCCTAGCGCAATACCTATCGGATAGGTGGTGCATACAACAGTCCGCCATCGGTCCAAAGCCGGTTGACACCTCTGGCTAAACCCAGTGATGTATTTTCGCCAACGTTTCGCTCGTAAGATTCGGCGTAGTTGCCAATATGCGTGATGATATTGGCGCACCACTTGTTGTTGATACCAAGAAGGCCTCCAAAGTTTTCTGTGAGTCCAAGCAGACGACTCGCGGCAGGACTGGCATTTCTTGACATCTTCTTTATGTTCGCACTGGAAATGCCCATCTCTTCAGCATTGATCATGCAGTTTAGCGACCACCGCACTATGTTCGCCCAACTGCTATCTCCAGTTCGAACCATAGGCCCTAGTGGCTCTTTTGAGATGACTTCCGGCAGTACGACATGCGCTTCCGGGCGCTCAAGCGTTGCGCGTGTTGCTGCCAAGCCCGATCGATCAGTTGTCATTGCAACACATTTGCCACTTTCATACGCTTCATTGATGGCAGCGTTAGAGTTGAAATACACCGGTTTATAGCGCATTTTTCCAACGCCGAAAAAATCAATCGCGTTCAATTCCGTTGTTGTGCCTTTGACAACACAAATACCTTTGTTGTCCAATTCCAGCGCACTTCTGATACCGGAACTTTTAGTGACCATAAAACCTTGTCCATCGTAGTAATTGACACCGATAAACTCCCCATACTCGATGTTTCTGGACATCGTCCACGTTGTGTTTCGTGCGAGTAAATCGATTGAAGATGATGTGAGAGCATCGAAACGCTCTGCTGCAGATAGCGGTACAAAATCAACTTTGGTTGGATCGTTGAAGATAGCGCTGGCAACAGCTCTGCAGAAGTCAGCGTCCAGTCCGGAATAGTCACCTAGACTGTTTGCTTGAGCGAAGCCTTTCAAGCCTTTATTCAATCCACAGGCGACCGAACCACGGGCTTTAACGTCGAGTAGTGTGGCTGATTGACTATAAACTGACGCGGAGAAAAAGCAGCTTATAGATACTGCGCAAACAGCACCGACTTGAACAAGAGCACGAGCACCTGAATAGCGATCTAACAAAAATTTCATATGTCTTTCCGATGACGTTGTTGGGTGTCCGAAAACATGACTTAAAACTGGGTTTCCAGATACCCAAGTAATTCTTCAATTTTTATCGTGTTGTTAATCGCCAGTTTCATTTGACCATCTGGCGAGTACACGATATAGCCAGGCGCTGCCGGGAACTGTTTACCTGTCTCTTCCATGACCTGATCGTTAAATACATCTCCAAACACAACAAGGCTTGGAAACCCAACCGGCTTCTTATCCATAAATTGTTTTATCTGAGGAATGTACTCATGCCCGTCCATAACCAATCCCAAAACATGTGCTTTCGATGATTTGTATTTATTATGGAATGCCTCAACTGCCGGTTTTTGAGTCTCGCATGGCACGCAGTTCAATTGCCATAGCATCACGACCATCCAGCGACCATCACCTAAATAGTCATTCACTTCGATTCGTTTGCCATCAAAATCTGTTACGAGAAAAGCACTTGCATGCGTAGATACCAGCAATAGCAAGCTTATTGCGATCAGATTTCTCATTAAATTTTTAAGTTTCATGGTTTAGGGAGCACGGTACTGTACAACAGATACAGCCACAGGTGAGTTGTCTGTGCTATGCCGGTAACTTGCACGAACACAGGGCTCTAATTGCACTGAGCGTGCATTGATTCCATGGCTTACAAATTCTTCTTCAACTCGAATACCTCTTATTTGCGAGGCATCATTTTTTCCGTCTACGTCGGTGCAGGCAGTAATTGAAAACACATCGCCAGCCGCAAAATCGTTGGCTAACAACCTGACGGCCTGCTTGTTTCCACGTCCCATGACGATAGATTTTTTGTCTTTGAATATGAGAACGGTACGTCGAACTTGCAAATAGCGATCTAGATTAAAAGGATTGTCTGCACTTTCTTTAGCATAGATACGATGTCTGGCATTGCTTAGCACACCCAGTTGAGATTTTCGCTGTGCGATGGGTGTGGCATCGTATTCGTTGACAGTGACCGTGCTTACATCAGTAGTAGGTGCATCGATAGAATCACTACCAACGCCAGAAATAAAAGTATCACCACTACCACCCTGCTCAGTAAATATACTGTCGTCGAGTTCTATATCAACAATATTGCGCGTACCACTTACCAGCAGTAACGACGATGGGAAAACACCCCTCTTATTAACATCATATTCGCGCTTTACCTCAATATCTCCGACAGAAATACTATAGTCGGTAACGGGGCCGGCTTCCGTTTCTGCGAAGCGTTTCCCGTAGGTTACATAGTTTAGGCCCTGATCTGCACTCACGCGCTGAATACCGAAACCGGCATCTTCAAGTGCCCTCAAAAGCGTGTTGCCATAGGCTGTCGTTGGTGAGGAAACCTGTAATGTTGCTGTGCCCACCTCCATCTCAGGGATTTGCACCAACGCCGAAACCAGATTGGTCGATACCAACTGCAGGCGGCGCAGCTCGTTCAACGGCGTTTGAGCGACTATTTTTTCATTGCCACCAACACGTGGCATGAATACTTCGTTGTCCCGTTGCACACGTTGGGTTTGACAGGCCGATAGCGGAAATATCAGAAGTAATAGTGCATAACGAAGGCGCACAGTTGCTCTCACTACCCTGCCCTCCGATAAAGATCAATAACTACACCACGATTGGGAAAACCAGGCGCATCAGTAGTTGGTGACCAGCAGCCTTCATCGAAAACTCTATCACGTGATATCCCTGCTGAAACAAGCTCTTCAGCTATGCGATTCGCGCGACCCAACGCCAAACCCTCATTACCAATGGCAAGAGAGGTAGGTCCGTTGCTGCAGCCAGTAATGCCTATGATGTCTGAATTTTCGGAAAATCGAGCGGCCACTTTTTTGACGACCAGCTTGCCGGGTTTGCCAAGGTTTTGGGAATCATTCGGAAAAATCACAAACTCACGAATAATTCGGTTGTAGTCATCAAGTATGGATGCGAACGCACTGTTGTCAGTGTAAATATTAGAGAAGCCTCCATCGTAGGATTTCAGATTTGCCAAACTTGGCCCGGCAGATGCCGCATCGGTCACTCTGCTAACCAGATCCTCAGTGATCAGCGATATAGTCGGTATTCCACCTTCGATGGGCGCAAGGCTTGCGTATTCAATGCTTCCTGGTGAGTATTCACCACCCTCAGCCGACGCTAATTCAATATTGATTCCAGTGAGTTCTAATGATTGACGCGTTCCTGCTACTTTCAACGGTCCAGCGGGTACAATCGCTCGACCGTTACGCCAGGCAAGATTGGCCGATTCATCTATGCTCACATTTTTTTGTATTGTCGTGTAGCTCCGGGATAGTTCGAAACTACCAATAGATAACCTTAGTTGTGCGTCCGCCGGGTTCGGGTTGTCGCCAGCAGTCAGATCGCTCAGGTATAAAAAATTACTGCCCTGATCAGCGTCGACATATTGTAGTCCGTAACCGAGCTCAACCAATTTCGGCACCGCCTCAGCGGCATTGCCAGACGCGCTATCACTTAATTGAATAGTCGTATTCAGCGGATCTAACATTTGAGGTAAAACTGACATGAGATCAGCGATCATATCTGCCCGGAGTTGTGTACCAGGCTCAACAGCATCATTGCCATTAAGCGCTCCGCCTGAAGTTGCACAGCCTGACAGAAGCGTCAAGATGCCGATGATACCAAGCCGACCTATACGTCGACTCATATCAAATAGAAGCCCCATGCGGGCTGCCATTGTTTTCAATGTTCGCGGGTTGCGTGTCGAGTCAATTCGCATGCATTTTACCTTGTAGCCATAGTCGACTGTAAAATGACAATTTACAAGGCAAACTATATTGGATCGGATTTATGTTTATCGATGCGTCAGAGTGTTATAAGCTAAACGCCGCAATCTGCGCAATAAAGTGCGTGTAACGCTATCAAATAATACTGGAAAAATCTGCCTCTGAGGTGCTGTTTCGAGCCACAGTGCGCAATTCGTCATCCTGAAGATGCAAATCAATCTGCATTCGCAATACGTATACGTTCAGGCAGTATATAGAGCACTAAAAAACCTATGCTAAAGACCAGTCAAACATTCCACACACTCCCGAAAGAATTCATTTTCGGCGTTGCAACGGCTGCCTATCAAATCGAAGGTGCAGTCGAAATCGACGGTCGCGGCCCTTCTATCTGGGACGCTTTTTCACAAACTAAAGGCAAAGTGAAAAACAACGACACGGGCCAGGTTGCCTGTGACCACTATCACCTTTGGGAGTCAGATCTGGATCTGATAAAGACGCTCAATGTTGATGCGTATCGTTTTTCGTTTTCCTGGCCTCGCATACAACCAGACGGTACTGGTGCAATAAATGAAAAAGGTCTGGCGTTTTACGATCGTTTGATCGAGGGTTGTCTTGAGCGCAACTTACAACCATATGCAACTTTATATCACTGGGATTTACCGCTTGCTCTGCAACATGCAGGTGGCTGGACTCATCGAGACACAGCCAAAGCGTTTGCCGACTTTGCAGAATTAATCACCCGTCGCTATGGAGATCGCCTGGCATCGATTGCCACCTTCAACGAGCCCTGGTGTTCATCCATGCTTGGTTATCTCTACGGAGTGCATGCCCCCGGCATAAAAGATCTGGCACAAACTCTTAAAGCGGTACACCACCAGCATCTTGCGCATGGTCTTGCTGTGGAGCGCATTAAAAACGTTAAACCGTCACTACCAACCGGTATCGTGCTAAACCTGCAATCGATCTATCCGGGTTCTGACTCACATGAAGATGAACAAGCCAGTGTTCGTCATGAAATTTTTAACAACGGCATTTTTCTGAACCCACTGTTTCGTGGAGACTACCCTAAGCCATTTATTGAAGAACTCGGACAGCATCTGCCTGACGAATGGGAGGCAGATTTGTCAACAATCAACCAACCGCTGGATTTCTGGGGATTAAACTACTACACCCCGGAGCGGGTACAAAACAATCTGAATAAAGATGCGGACTATCCTAGAACCATGAAAGCTCCGGCCAAAGCAGGTATTGATCGCACGGATATTGGCTGGGAAATTGATGCCAGCGCTTTTCAGGATTTGTTGATCGATGTATATGCAAAATATACACTACCTCCCTGTTATATCACTGAAAACGGCGCATGCTTTAACGAGGGTCCTGAAGATGGTGTAGTGAACGATGCAAAGCGCCAGCAATACCTCGAGCAACACATTGATGCCGTTGCCAATGCCTGTGCGACGGGCATCCCGGTACGTGGTTATTTTGCCTGGAGCTTAATGGACAATTTCGAATGGGCAGAAGGTTACGCAATGCGCTTTGGATTAGTACATGTGGATTACGACACGCAAGTACGAACAACTAAAGAGAGTGGCAAATGGTATGCAAATCTGGCTTTGTCCCACCGGTCTGACTAAAAAAAGTTTTTAACCAACAAACTTTCGAACCGCCACAGCGCCCGCAACCGCCACAAAAGATGAAATACAAATACCCCAAACAAGATCAACGGCACTCATCTTGATCGGCCAATTTTTTAGTGTAGCCAGGTTGGTAATGTCGTACGTGCCATAGGCCATGAAGCCGACCACTGCCCCATAGAACGCGATATTGATCAAGGATAATGTTGGTTGATCAGGTCTAACCGCTAGCAGCACGATACCAGCAGAATAGAATAGATAAAATATTCCTGCTGGTACAAACAGAACATCGTCGCGCATCAGCGGTCCGAGCTGTGCCGCATAGAATTTCTTCGCTACTAGTCCAAGCCAAATAGCATCAATAATTAAAAATGTCACAAGGGTTGCCAGATAGGCAACAATAAAATGTTTCATAGTGTTATCGGTCTCTGTGATCTGACGAACTGAATATCCTGTTCTTACGACAATATAACGCGATTGGTTTGCATCGTTAAAAAGGCGCTTCGCACTGAATCTGAATGCGCATGCTCGATACAGGATGCCAAAAACCAAGCCAATCAGCATGCAGCATTAGCCTGCCATCCTCCTCCCCATGTCGATCACCATAGAGTCGATCACCCATTATCGGCGCATTCAATCCGAAAGGGTGAGCCGTATGCACTCTAAGCTGATGCGTTCTACCAGTAATGGGGGTAAGAATAACCCGAGTTGCAATAGCCGATTGTTTAGCATTGGCAGCTATCGTTCTCCAAAGCGTCGTGGCAGTTTTACCATGCTCCGCACAAACGATTTGTACTGGTCGATTATCGATATCGAGGCGCAACGGCAACAATATATTTCCACCGATACCAATTGGGGGTTTACTTAAAATTGCGCTATAGCGTTTGGTTATTTTTCGGTGCTCGAACTGTTGTTGTAAGTTTCGGTGCACAGCGCGTGACTTTGCAAACACCATAAGGCCCGATGTATCCATATCGAGTCGATGCACCAACATGGGCCCGTCGGCAAGAGGGTAAGCATCACGAATTTGCGTTGCGATAGACCCATCTACAGTTCTACCCGGCTGAGATAGCACGCCACTGGGTTTATTGACCACCAGGAGATGCTCATCTTCATAACAAATGTCCAGGGTGCTATTCACACACTATAACCGTCTTATTAAAGTTAGCGATGTTCATTACATTAAGATAGCGCGCCGAATAAAGTTAATACCTAAAATCAGAAAAAACAGCAACACAAGTTTCTGAAAAGTATCATTTGCAATTTTTTTACGCAATTGCTCGCCAACAGCAAACCCCGCTATAGCTGGCAACAACAATGCCGTTGAGAACAGTGCGTTGCCTGAATGCACCATACCGTTTTGCACGTAACCCGCTATTAGAATGAAACTACCTATGAATAACAATACACCCACAGTTTGCACAAACTCGGCATTACTCACACGGCGCGAGGTTAAGTAAACAATAATGGGTGGGGCCCAAATACCTGCAAGCCCACCGATAACACCGGAGACCGCGCCCGTTACAAGCTGAGCCAAGCTGTCAAAGCGCGCAGGTAATGGCGGAGGGGACCGCCACAGGCTCAAAATAGCAAATGATGATACGAACACCCCTAACATTAGCGTAAGCCAACGAATCGGTACATCTATCGATACCACTGAGAAAACAGCGATGGTTATGACCATGGTGATCACAAGCCGCCAGTTTTTCACCAGTACTTCCGTAAGATGTCCACTGCGATAGATTTGCCACGCATTGATAAGACACATAGGAATGACCACGGTGGCTATCGCTGTTCTGGCATCAACAACCGTCGCCGTCAGTGCTATGGCAGCGGTTGGAAAACCGATACCTAAGGTGCCTTTAATCAATCCCGCGATGAAATAAGTACCAACAATAACAAGCAGAATTATTTCACTCATACTTCACTGACTAGCATAGGGCTTTACCGGTATGTACGAGAAATTCGAGTACGCGTACCAAGAAAATGGCTGATTAACGCGAATGGGTTGCAAGGTTCAGCCATGCCAGATCTGCTGGCGTTAACGATACTGCTAATGCCGGCATAAGTGATGCAATTTCGCCTGTCGATCGAGGCCCCACCAAAGCAAATGATGGAAACGGCAACGCTAACACCCAGGCAAGCGCCACGGCACTTGCACTAACGCCTTGCTCTTCGGCAATAACACCTGCTCGATGCCGACGCTCTTCATTGTCCGCACTACCAAAGCAATTTTCGGGGCCAATTCCTGCAGGCAGGCGTTGACGTAGTTGCTCGGGCATAAAATATCCGCGCGCTTGAGCTGACCATGAAAAATGCGCTACCTGGTTTTTTTCAAACCACGCCAGGTCGCTGGTATTGTTTGCACTAAGGCAACCCTCCCAAACCGGTTTTACCATCGTTGCTAACGAGCAATTGTTATTCACTATCGTTGGTGGAATCAAATTATTGTTTAGTGCGAATTCTCGTGCCTGCTCGATACGATCAAGTCCCCAGTTCGACCCACCGTAGTTGTCAATTCTACCCTGCTCTATCAGAGTGTTGATAGCGCTGACGAACTCCCCTACTGGCACTTGCAAGTTGTCTCTATGCAAGATATATATTTTTGTTTTATCCAGCCCAAGTCTGTCGAGCGATTCGTCAAGCTGTGTCTCAATAGTTGCCGGAAAACAGTAAGGCGAATGTGCACCTTTGACGATCGTCACAATATCTTTTTGTACACCTCGACTTTTTATCCATTGGCCAAATACTTGTTCGTGCAAACCACTCGCATAGATATGGGCGGTATCGAAGGCATTACCACCCGCGTCCATCCATGCATCCCAAACAACCGATCCCTCAGCCAGAGTACCTTTATTATCACAGCCAAGAATCAATCGCGATACTGGTTGAGCTATTCCTTCAAGATTGGCATAGCGCATAGGCTCGGCGTTTACCGATACCACGTTGGCTAGTTTCTTATTGGTTTTCGGCTTATCCTGTTCCACCTTATAACCAATTTGGTGCCGCCATTGATCCAGCACCGTAGCGTTGCCAATACTACCTGCATGGGTCATGGCCGGCACCGTTGCTTCATGTTGTCCGGCAAGAATCGCAGCACTGGCGAGTTCTATTTCGTACGAGTAGTGATGAGCTCCTGATGGCACCACTTCAATACGTTCTTTACCATCAATGGTGACACAAATTTGCGCATTAGCCGGCTTGTTGCCATCACCAGGCAACCAAGGTGACAACAGGCACAAACTTCCATGTTCTCCATAAACAACGGTGGTGTTTTCCAGATTACGTGTTATTGCGCAGCTGCACGATGCCGTAAGATTGTTGTCAAATTTAAGTAACGCATGCGCATAAGTATCAATACCGGTGTCGAACAAGGTGCCCACCCCAGCCACGTCAAGTGGTTCTGCAAACGCAGTCTGTTGGTTCATACCGGCAATGCGCCGCGCAAATGAGACGGGATAGCAACCAACATCGAGTATGCCGCCCCCGCCCTGTTCATGAGAAAACAAGCGCGACTGTTTATCAGGTTCTGCCTTAAATCCAAACGATGCGTCGATATGCATCAACTCACCAAGTTCATCAGACACGATGATCTCTTCAACTCGCCGCATTTGTGGATGGCACAGATACATAACCGCCTCCATAAAGAGCAACTGTTCCTGTTCGGCTACTTCAGTCAATGTCTGTACCTGCGCTGCTGTCATCGCAGCAGGCTTTTCAACCAGCACGTGTTTGCCCCATCGCATAGCTAATAAGGCGGTGTCGGCATGCGCCGGATGCAGGTTGGCAATATAAACAGCATCAATCTGATTACACCTCACCAGTGATTCATAGTCACTGAACCTGCAGTTCGCAGACACACCATAGCGATCGGCGAACGCATTCCCACGCTCTGCGCTATGGCTAGCGATAGCAACCAGTTCGGCATTATGGACATCTTGAATTGCGGTCGCAAACTTGTTTGCTATGTTTCCAGGACCAGCAATACCCCAATGTACCGGTTTCATTTTTGTGCCGTTTCCATATTAACCTTGAACCTGAAATCGTTGTGCTGTGCAATACGCAGCAGATACGCAGCAGATACGCTCAATTGTAGGTCTTTTCGCAGATGGGCGTTTAACCGAATGCCAAGGACCAGTAGGCAACGAGTAGTGCGAATGACATTAGTCCAGTGATGGCCGCTAAACGAACCCAAATGGATGTAAATCTTCGCCAGATGACCAGAACACAGACAAGCGCTATCGCAATTTCGACAGGTTGCCAGAAGTGCGCATAGTGATTTGCATCCCAGTAGGAAACCGGCGACGCAAAAATCCAGTCAGTGAATGGCCAGAAATGCGCATGACCGTCATCAACATGTAGCGGCAGATCAGTCAGACAATGTGTCAACGCGGCCAAGCTCAGAAAGAGAAGCACATATCCGAAATTTTTCTCAGATTGCACATTGTGGCTTCTTGTCCAAAGCCTTCCACCTGACATGAAGCCCAGTACTGCCAGCAATGTAAACAGAGGAATTGAGTTAGTTATGGCACCAATCTCTTGCCAAAGCGACGAAAAGTACATTTCCCCCCAAATGACATCATCAGCGATACCACGCGCTTTCGCCTGACCAAACATCACGAAAAGACTGACATCCGGTATTAAGGCACCTGCCAGCACCGCGAGATTGATCAGCCGGCTAGAGACTCTGGATTGATCAATTCGGTCGGATGCATGCGGACTTGTTTTGGTTGAGCGGGCAAACAGTGCAGCAGCGAGAAGCAGATGGGTTTGTGTGTTCACAGGAGACTCTACAATATGCCAATAAATTGAACGAATCGTCTGGGCATGTTAGCGTCGACCATAAATACAAACAACCCACTGGGAGTATACGGATGTGCGGTATCGTTGGACTTTACTTAAAAAACGAACAACTGCGCCCGCAGCTTGGAAGCCTGTTTCAACCAATGCTTTCGGAGATGAAAAGTCGTGGCCCTGATTCCACCGGAGTCGCCATTTATCGAGACCCCGTCGAAGGCGCCGAGGTCAAATATTCGCTGGCTCACGACTCAGCAGAATTCGACTGGCAACTACTTTCTATCGGCCTGGCCAGCGACTGTGATTGCCAAAGCAGCATTGTGCAAATCGATACGCATGCCATTCTGATTGCCGACGCGCCAGAACAACAGGTTCGCGATTGGATTAAGCACAACCATGCCGATATTCGTCTGGTGGGGTCAGGATCAAGTGTCGAAATTTTTAAGGAAGTCGGCCTGCCCGATGACGTCTATTCAAGGTTCGGGTTAAGTTCGACCGCAGGCACCCACATGATTGGCCACACACGTATGGCAACAGAGAGCGCAGTAACAACCGCCGGTTCGCATCCGTTCGCAACCGGCGCAGACCTATGCCTTGTACACAATGGCTCCTTGTCTAATCACAACCGTTTAAGAGAACAACTGGAAAAGGCCGGACTCGAATTTCAAACAGAAAATGATTCAGAAGTGGCCGCAGCTTATATGACGCTAAAAATACGTGAAGGTGCCACCTTACGTGAAGCACTTGAGCAAGCCTTGGTTGAGCTTGACGGTTTTTATACATTCTGTGTTGGCACAGAAACCGGATTTGCCGTATTAAGAGATCCTATCGCCTGCAAACATGCCGTGCTTGCGGAAACTGATGACTGGGTTGCGATGGCAACTGAATACCGCGCAATTGCAACATTACCCGGCGCAGACGCTGCAAATATCTGGGAACCCAAACCACAAACAATTTATACGTGGGGAGAGCTTTCCTGATGACAGTACTCGATTTGAACGAAATCGGTCTTCGAACAGTCAATGCGACATTACAGTCTGGCTCGCCCGAAATTAAATCGTTCACGGTAACCAATCCAATGGGTGCTCATGCAATCGCTTGCGGATTACAAGGCAGCCTTGACGTCACCATAGATGGCCATGCAGGCTTCTACTGCGCCGGAATGAACAAGGATGCCACGATTACCGTGAAAGGCCACGCAGGAGTCGGACTGGCAGAGAACATGATGTCAGGGACAGTCAGAGTCACTGGTAACGCAAGCCAGGCTGCCGGTGCAACGGCGCATGGCGGTCTTCTGATTATCGAAGGTGATGCATCATCACGCTGCGGTATTTCAATGAAAGGCGTTGACATTGTTGTTGGCGGTTCAGTCGGACATATGTCTGGTTTCATGGCACAGGCGGGCAACCTGATTGTTTGCGGTGATGCCGGTGAAGCACTCGGTGATTCAATCTACGAAGCCAATATCTATGTGCGCGGTAAAGTTGAAAGTCTGGGCTCAGATTGCGAAGAAAAACTAATGGATACCGAGCATCTTGCCTCACTTACCGAGCTACTGAACCGCTCGGGCATAAATGCCGATGCAAACACATTTAAACGTTATGGTTCCGCTCGCACGCTCTATAACTTTCACCCAGACAACGCCGGTCTATACTGAGCTCCGTACCGATGAATGACAAACACAAGCCACAAACTAGGCCGCGCCACTCGGCAACGTTTGACGAATACACGTTATCCGAAATTCGTCGTGCAGCCAGTACAGGCATCTATGATATCCGCGGTGGTGGTGCTAAACGCAAGCTACCTCATTTTGACGATTTGTTGTTCCTGGGTGCGTCTATGTCGCGCTATCCGCTGGAAGGTTATCGTGAACGGTGTGATACCAACGTGGTACTTGGCGATCGACACGCAAGCAAACCACTCATGCTCGACATACCCATTACAATCGCTGGAATGAGTTTCGGATCGTTATCCGGTCAGGCAAAAGAGGCGTTAGGACGCGGTGCAAACGCGGCCGGTACTTCCACCACAACAGGTGATGGTGGCATGACTTCCGAAGAGCGTGAACACTCGGCTATGTTGGTCTATCAGTACTTGCCTTCACGATACGGCATGAATCCGGACGATCTTCGCAAAGCAGACGCAATAGAAATCGTTGTTGGGCAAGGTGCCAAACCTGGTGGTGGAGGAATGCTTTTGGGACAGAAAATATCCGATCGCGTAGCGTCCATGCGTACTTTGCCAAAGGGTATCGATCAGCGCTCGGCATGTCGACACCCGGACTGGACCGGGCCAGACGATTTGGAAATCAAGATTCTCGAACTGCGTGAAATTACCAATTGGGAAAAACCCGTTTTCATAAAAGTCGGAGGTGCTCGCCCCTACTACGATACAGCGCTGGCGATTAAAGCAGGTGCCGATGTCGTCGTGGTCGATGGCATGCAAGGAGGAACTGCCGCTACCCAGGATGTTTTTATTGAACACGTTGGACAACCGACATTGGCCTGTATTCGTCCGGCCGTTCAAGCCTTACAAGATATGGATATGCACAGAAAAGTACAACTGATCGTGTCTGGTGGCATTCGTAACGGCGCAGACGTTGCCAAAGCCCTTGCGCTGGGTGCTGATGCAGTCTCGATTGGAACCGCTGCATTGGTCGCACTCGGGGACAATCATCCGCAATATGAAGAAGACTATCAAAAACTTGGTACCACGGCAGGTGCATATGATGACTGGCATGAAGGACAGGACCCAGCGGGTATCACAACACAAGACCCAACGTTATCGGCACGACTAGACCCGGTGCTTGCTGGGCGCAGATTAGCGAACTACCTGAATGTGATGACGTTGGAGGCACAAACGATTGCACGGGCTTGCGGTAAAAGCCACGTACATAATCTTGAACCTGAAGATCTTGTTGCATTAACCGTTGAGGCATCGGCAATGGCTCAGGTACCGTTATCCGGGACCAGCTGGATACCCGGACAGAATTAAAACCAAGACAAAGTCACCAACCAATACTGGAGCTAAACATGTCGGACCTTGCCAAATTTGCCAAAGACAAAGGCGTGCGATTCTTTCTGTTTAATTTTACCGATCTTTTCGGTATTCAAAGAGCCAAACTAGTGCCTGCAGAAGCTGTTGGCGATATGCAGAAATCGGGAGCAGGTTTTGCCGGATTCGCAACCTGGCTGGATATGACCCCGGCACACCCCGATATGTTTGTCATGCCAGATGCAAGCTCAGTCATTCAACTCCCATGGAAACCTGATGTGGCATGGATAGCAGGCGATCCCTGGATGAATGGCGAACCCGTAGCTCAAGCGCCGCGCAACGTGCTAAAAAGTCTTGTAGCAAGCGCAGATGAGGCCGGTATGTTAATGAAGTCTGGGGTAGAACCTGAGTTTCATCTGATATCACCCAATGGCCAGAAAATATCTGATAAACGGGACACTCAAGAGAAACCGTGCTACGACCAATCGGCGATTATGCGTCGCTTCGATGTTATAGCTGAAATTTGCTCAACCATGATCGAACTGGGTTGGGGCCCGTACCAGAATGACCACGAAGACGCCAATGGCCAATTTGAAATTAACTGGGATTTCAATGACGCATTGACTACCGCAGATCAGCACGCTTTTTTTAAATTCATGGTCAAGTCCATTGCCGAGAAGCACGAACTGCGTGCGACCTTCATGCCGAAGCCATTCACGGATTTAACTGGCAATGGATGTCATGTACACATTTCAGTCTGGAACAAGAGCGGTAAGAAAAATCTGTTCCTTGATAAAAAGGGCGAACTTGGTGTATCGCAAACCGGATATCACTTTCTGGGCGGTCTGATGACACATGCTGAAGCACTTGCCAGTATCACCAATCCAACGGTGAATTCCTATAAGCGTATTAATGCGCCACCCACCTTATCAGGTGCAACATGGTCGCCAAGCTCAATAACCTATGGTGGCAATAATCGTACACACATGGTCAGAATTCCAGATGAAGGCCGTATCGAGTTTAGACTCGCAGATGGTGCAGTAAATCCCTATTTACTGCAGGCTGGGGTGCTTGCCGCAGGCCTTGCTGGCATGAGCAATAAAACTGACCCCGGTAAACGTCTGGATATCGACATGTACACAGAGGCCGATAAAGCAACAGGGGCGAAAAAGCTACCGCTAAACTTGCTCGACGCTGTTCGCGCTTTACAAAAAGACAAAGCTTTTCGAAAATCGATGGGCAAAGACTTTTGTGATGCTTACATCAAACTTAAGAACAAAGAATGGGATAAATACTCTCACCACCTGACACAGTGGGAACGAGATACAACGCTCGACTGTTAAGAATAACGAAATTTACATGGCCTCAAGGGCTAACTTGAGGCCATCAACTTTTCCGGACAGAACTGCGCGTACTCCCTTTATCAATGCAGAAAAATACGCATTGCCCGCATCAGATTTCGCAAATTCAGAATAGGCATCAACATATTCGTCTGAAACAGACTGATAAATAACACTGGATGGAACAACCAACTCCTGTCGCATAAAGGATCGATATAGCGGCTCCGACGAACGCTCTTCTCGAACAACACTTTCGGCGCTTTTAATGTCTTCGGCAGAAGATGAGCATGCGCTGGCAATTGCCACTAAAGCAGAAGTCTCGGTATTAACCGCTGAGATGAAATACACAGCTCCGGTATCTGCCAGCATATTTCGCATGCGCGTATTGCGCTCCGGAGTATTTTCTTTCGAATCACGAAATTCACTAAACATTTTTTTAAATTGAGATTCACTAAAATTGATTGAACTGGATTCTACTTTGTGAATTTTTTTCCCGGCAGCACTTTTCATCCACGCTGTTACTTCATCGCGTTGCTGCTGATTTAGTCTTTCATTCAATTCGAATAAAAAGCTGGTCCGCAGTGCCTCAACAGACAAGAGCTGGTCCATAGGCTCTTCCAAATCCGGTACGGATGCCTGATCGGAACACTTGGCGCGTGCAGCCGAAGCTTCCTGTTTCACCGTGGATAGCACCCAGGACAAGTGAGACTGAACTCCGGAATACCGGTAGATTGCGGCCACCTGCTTAACGTTTGCAGCATCGGTTGCTTTTGATGCAGCAGTTTCTTCATCAGCAAATAGATTAGAGGATGCCAGTATCAGCGACATCAAAACCATCAGATTGCGCAACGTGCGTTTAGCGTAGTTGCCGAACAAGGCGTTCGCTGGGCGGTACAATATCTTCTTTCTGATTTTCTTCAAGTCCATTCCACCTTTCTAACAGTGACCGGCCAAAGCTTGCGATGTGCGCCCGCATCGTGTCTTTGGCCGCTTGCGCATCTTTAGTATGCAATGCTGAGACCACGGCCTCGTGCTCCCGTATTAACTGATCACGAACAGCCTCTTCGTCTGCAATACCACTGTGCATTCGTACCCACATTGGCAAACGGGTTCGTTCACGCCAGAACTCTGAAACCAAATTGACTAATGCGGTGTTTTCCGTCACACGAGCAATTTGTGTATGGAAATCCCGGTCAGATTTCCCACCAGAAACGACTTTAATCGTTTCCCGCTTCATTTCGATATTGCAGCGTTCTAAATAACGCAATTGTTCTTTGGTTATTAACTGCGAAGCTAGAAAAGCAATCTCTCCTTCCACGACCATTCGCGCTTCGAGTAACTCAAACGGTCCGGGACCACTCACTGCAGAGAGCGCGCCAACTTCGGGGAATACGGAAGTAACATAGGCACCTGCACCAAACCGATTCTCGATGAATCCGGTAATCTCCAACGCAATCATCGCCTCTCGCACAGTTGCCCTGCTAACACCGAGCTGATCAACCAACTCACGATCGGTGGGCATTTTAGATTCTGCCGGTAACTGGCCAGAAGCGATAAGCTCGGCTATCTGCTGCGCAACCAGTTTGTACCTCGGTATTTGTTCAACGGGTGTAAATAATTTTTTACCACCGGACATTTTCTTTATTACACCAATCGATCAGTCGGCTGTTTGCCCGAGAAAAACGCATCCAGATTATCCAGCGCTCTGAAACCCATAGCATCGCGAGTTTCAAAGGTTGCACTGCCAATGTGCGGAAGCATCATTATATTATTGTGTGCTGCGAATGCCGGGTTACCACCCGGTTCAGTGGTAAAACAGTCCAGACCAGCGGCCGCGAGCTTGCCTGACTCAATAGCGCTAATCAGTGCATTCTCATCAACCAGAGCTCCGCGCGCGGTGTTAACGAGAATCGCACCATCGGGCAGTAAGGCAAGCGTATCTGCATTGATAATCCCTTGAGTTTGCTCCGTGGCCGGACAATGCAAGCTTAAAAAATCCGCATTCGGCAACAACGATTCGATCGTTGCATGATAAGTAGCACCCTGTTCAAGCTCGGAACTAAGACGAGTGCGACTATGATAATGCACCGGCATATCAAACCCACGCGCACGTTTTGCCATGACCTGACCAACGCGGCCCATGCCAATAATAGCCATTCGCTTACCGGTTACCTGTGTGCCGACCATAAAAGACGGGCTCCACGACTGCCAGTTGCCACTGCGCACCATAGCGTCGCCTTCTGCCGCACGACGAGCGGCACCCAACAACAGCAACATGGCAATTTCCGCCGTTGCATCAGAGAGCACATCTGGTGTATTAGTGACACAAATACCGTGTTGCCTGAGTGCGTCAAGATCGCAGTGATCCACACCGACTGAATGGTTTGCAACAATCTTTAAACGCGAATCCAGACGTGCCACAGTTTGTTGGTCAAAGTGTTCTGAATGACACGGAATTATCGCATCGACATCTTTGCTCATACGAACAATATCATCGGCACTACTTAACGTATCGTTCGGATTTAAAATGACATCGTAGTCACGTTTAGCACGAGCTTCGGTGTTGGCAGATAACTTTCGCGTTATCCATAAGCGAGGCTTACTCATACTTTTTTAACTCACGGCCGAGGCTTTCGAACAGCTGAATCGTAGAAATCATAGGCTGCCAGCAACAAGACAAAGGCGACAATAATAGCGAACGGGAACCCACCTTCAAGCCCTGCAAAACCATCGATAATACTTTTCGCAAGACCTATTGTAAAAACCGCCAAAACAATCAGGCCAATCAAGCCCGTAATGATGTTTACTCGTCTTGATCTCATGCTAATACCCTTTTAACTGTTTGCGTGTAGTTGCTGCAGCACATGCCGTGTTGTGCGCAGCAATCGATCGTCATGCTGTAAGGCACCAACAAGCTGTACGCCAATCGGCAAACTATTCGACCCGGAAAGCAACGGCAAACTAATACATGGCAACCCGCACAAAGTCCATACAGTGCAACATACAGGGTCGCCAGTGCTTCCCATCTTGGGCGCTTCTGCCAGTGCTGACGGTGTTAGTACGGCGTCGTAGTCGTGAAAAAACGTTGTAAACCAATCAATAGCAGCCGACCGGATTTCCAGCGCTTCCCGGTAAGACGCATCGGAGTGTGTCTTTGCATTTTCCAGCATCGGCTTTATCGTGTCGCTGATGTCGTTCCAATGCTGGTTTATCTGTGTTTTCAGGCAACGAGCCAGCTCGAACTCATGGATTATTTTATGACATGGAATTAACGCTGCAAATGATTCCGGCGCTGGCACACGTTCAACCATACCTTCAAGCTCATCAAATAGTTCTTTGAACCCGTCGATAACGTCTTCTGAGTAGCGATTCGCGTAAGGCATGTCAATCCATGCAAGCGTTGGAGGCACTGGCGCATCCGACAAGTAACCGGCAAGCATCGATGGTTTAGGTGCCATATAGCTTTGAGTGTCTGCGGCATCGTAACCGGCTAGCGTATCGACCAGCAGTGCAATGTCGCCAACATCTCGACCAAACACACCCACCTGGTCAAGTGTCGGAGATGTCTCCAGAGCACCTCGTCGCGAAATAACACCGCGTGATGGTTTGAATCCATAGACTCCACAAAATGAAGCCGGGCGCAATACAGAGCCATTAGTCTGCGAGCCAATAGCCAGAGAAACATGCCCGGCCGCCACGCTTGCGGCAGAACCGCTCGATGACCCCCCCGGGCTATAGTCCGCATTGTGCGGATTAGTTGTTTTTGACGGATGCATAAAAGCGAATTCTGTTGTAACGGTCTTACCCATCACAATCGCTCCCGCCTCCTTTAGTTTTTCAACCACACGACAATCAGCGTCAGGTTGCCTGCCGGCATGAATGGCCGAACCGTACTCAGTTGGGTAATCCTTGGTATCGTAGATATCTTTGATGCCAACAGGCACACCGTGCAAAGCGCCGGTTGGCTCACCACGCTTGCGAATATCATCAAGCATGGTTGCGTTACGCAAAGCCTTTTCTTTATCGTAGCTCTGCCAGGCTTTCACTTTCCCATCAGTTTTTTCGATCTGAGCCGCATGATGCAAAACCAGCTCTTCCGAAGTCATTGCACCCGAGGAAATATGCTCAACACACTGTCGAACCGTGTTTGTTTCTATTACGGCCTCATCAGCCGTTTTGTTATTGACTTTCTCGGCCATCGGATCACTTTTTATCATGTCGCCGCCTATGGCACATACACACCAAACAACTTATCTGGCAACCAAAGCGCGATACCCGGGAACGCATACATCAAAACCATACAAAAGATCACGATGCCTAGATACGGCATCAACCCTTTGAATATTTCCATCAACTCAATCTGATTTTTTAATACGCCTTTCAGATAATAGGCCGACATCGCCATGGGTGGAGTTAGAAAGGATGTTTGCAAGTTCAATGCAACCAGCATCGCAAAAAAGTACGGGTTAACACCAAACGTATCCAGCATTGGCAAGAATATAGGCACAAATATAATGAGTATCTCTGACCATTCCAGCGGCCAGCCCAGCAAGAATATAATCAGTTGCGCCAGTACAAGAAATTGCCACGGCTTTAAATCCATGGCTATCACCCATTCAGCAATAATATCGTGACCGCCGAGGTAGGAGAAAATCGATGCAAATGTCCAGGAACCGACAAACAGCCAGCACACCATAGCCGTGGCTTTTGCCGTTAGAAAAACCGACTCTTTCACTTTGGTCCAAGACAGCGAACGATACAAGGCAGCCAGAACCAGTCCGCCCATGGCTCCCATAGCAGCCGCCTCTGCAGGTGTTGCCAAACCACCCAGAATAGAACCCAGCACCAGCATAATTAATAACGTAAGCGGCACAAAGGAGGTGATCAGTTGCCAATAGATATGGCGGTTAGAAACATTTGCATCAACAATAGGCTTGGGCGCAATCGAAGGATTAAAGTACACACGCACGATAACGTAGATAATGTACATACCTGCCAGGAGCAATCCGGGAAACACAGCAGCTGCATAAAGTCGTAATGGTGATAACTCGGCTATCGCCGCATACACGATCAACATAATAGACGGCGGAATCAGGATGCCTAACGTACCACCAGCGCAGATTACACCTGCGGCAAAATCTTTTCGATACTTCGCTTCGGCCATTGCCGGATATGCC